>Ga0310695_10000093_pt1 | contig 233061 bp, 221 predicted proteins | sample RumenRJG_04DNA_FD_203882 | JGI IMG/M metagenome (GOLD analysis project Ga0310695, IMG submission 203882) | Bovine rumen microbial communities from Lethbridge, Alberta, Canada - RJG_04 (v2) (version 2) | ecosystem: Host-associated > Mammals > Digestive system > Stomach > Rumen | place: Canada... | reverse complement strand
CCGTGACCTACTACCTCGAACGGAAAAGCTCGCTTTGTTGACTGGAACCGCCGTATGCGGAAAACCGCACGTACGGTGGTGTGAGAGGGCGGATGAATTAGACAATCATCGTTCTACTCGATTATTTTGCGGGGGATGTGTATCGATATCTGATTGTTTTGGCTTTGCATAGCCAATATGGATTATATATGATATCATATAACCGGCTGAGGTGATTAACATGTCCACAAATCAACTGAATTACATATCGAAATACAATAAAGAAAACTACAAGATGTATCAGTTTAGAGTCAAAAGAAGCGAAAGCGCATTAATAGAAAAATTAGATAATGTCTCTAATAGAAACGGTTATATTACAAATCTGATTTTAGAAGATATCAGACCAAGCGTTTTGACCATCAAGCAGATTAAAGAAAGAATCAAACCGGTTATGGAAAGGCACGGCGTTAAAAGCGTTTACCTATTTGGCAGCTACGCAAGAGGCGAAGCCAATAGCAACAGCGATGTTGATATCTATTGCGATAGGGGAGATGTTGATACTTTATTCAAAGCGGTTGCGTTTAATGACGAGCTCGAAAAAGCATTGGGGAAGAAAGTCGATGTTGTTACGATTGGATCCCGCATGCATGACTTCTTTAGACAGCAATTAGAGGAGGACATGATTAAGATATGTTGGGACAATCAAATAGACACAAACCTAGGCTAGAGCGTGATTCCTCTGGCCTTTTTGATAATCCGATGGGGACATGTATCGATATTTGATGTTTTTGGTGTGCTTTTCCATCTATAAAAAATGTCCACTTGTACTGAACACTTTTGCGGAGTAATGAAAAAGTGTCCAGTAGTAATGAACAGTTTTGCTGAATATGGAAAAAGTGTTCAGTAGGATATGGGTGGGCTATGATGTCAAAGCGTTCAATAACGGCGGGAAGGAAATCGATTTCCGTGCGAGCAAAGACGGCAAAGTCTATTACATCCAGGTCGCTTATAGCGTCGCCGACCCCAAAGCATATCAAAGGGAATTCGATGCGTTCAAAGGACTGGACGATCTAAATCAAAGGGTTCTCATTACAACAGATCCCTTTGATTACTCTACAAGCACAGTCAGGCATATACGATTTGCTGATTTCCTGTTAATGAATGATCTTCAGTAAAAAGCGCGACAAAATTGAGAATTACAATAATCTTTATGTTTTATCAGTGACAGTTTCGGGCACCGCCTAGCGCTCTTGAACGTTTATGTTTTCCAAATAAAATAAGTTAAACGATAATGATTAAATCGGAGAGACAACATGAGTAATTACTATGGAAAAGCTTCAAATGATGCAATTGCCTATTATTGGTATGTAGGTATGCAATTACATCGCCTTTATGAAATTGCCCAGGGTAGGAAGGGCGAAGAATATGAGAAATATTTAGAAGCCGCAAAGAAAAAAGAGGCATTTCCTAACGATCCGAGGCTTGAAGTTGGTTGTTCTGGCAGTATTGGAATAGAAGCACACGTCTATCAAGATTCTTTTCCACAACTAATATCTTTAAAAGACAAGAACGGAAATTACTACATGTGGTCAGTATCCCCGCATGCGGAGTTTCTTGATACTTTTATCAATCAAGATGAATTTAGAAAAGAAACGCCTAAGAAACCTATCTGTCACTTTGGGGGCGCATGGTTCAGCTTCAATCGATGCATAAATGATCTGAATTTGGATCAGCCAGTTGGCTTTGCTGTAGGCGGATCAGACATAGATAGGTCTTTCCTAACTCGCGCTGCCTACCTAGACCGCACTACTGAACGATTCCCCAGAACGAGAAAAGAAAAACCAGTAGATAAATCCGACTTTCGCGATTTATACAATTTCGCATTAGCTATCGTTCGTTTCAAAATGGATGGCGATCGTCTAGCTTCTGATTTGTCACCGTGGTGTGAATTTGAATTTAAACACGAAAGGAAGGAAAGAACCAATTTTATAGGTCATCCAGAGTCGGCGGCCTATTATGACGATTATACTGCTTCGTATTGTGGCTGCTTTACTCCGTTCTTCGACAAAAAAGAACTGACTCCCAATGAACAAAAAATCGTCGAAGATTGCTGGCAAAAAACCAAAAGAATTGACGAGTTATTGGCTGAATATGCAACTTTAGGCAGGATGGCTTTTTCCAGAAAATCAGCGATTAAAAAAGAAATCATGAGAATTCGTGAAGAACAAACCGAAGACCTAAAGCCAATCGTTGTAAGGCGAGGCGTCGAGCATATTGAGCGATATATTGAAAACCGCAAACAAGAAGTTGATGGTTTGCAAAGGCAAATCCCCGCCTTAATCGAACGTTCTAAGGACAAACGGCTCAATAAAATGGAGCGCGAAGCAGCAAAAGAACAAGCCGATAAGTTAAGCAATCAGGTCAAAGTCATCGTCAAAGAACAGATAGACGAGCACCAAAAGATCATCAACGCTCTTTCGAAGAAGTAGGCGTTAACAAAGATAAATCAAGCCCGCAATGGCCTCGCCTTTTTGGCGACACCTGCCATGATCGCCAGTCCTTCCACTGCTTTGATGCACTTAATACCTTAATTTGGGATTCATCCCCGTTTTGGGGTGATAGATCTTAAAAACGGAAATTCATACAAGGAGTGGGTCTTAATCCGTCGCTTTTCCTCCCTTTAAAGGGAAATGTCGAAATGTTATTCTATTTCCGCAATGAATTAAGGAGGACATACCAAGTCATGTCAGTTAAAGTTGCAATTAACGGATTCGGACGCATTGGCCGTCTCGCTTTCCGTCAAATGTTTGGTGCCGAAGGCTATGAAGTCGTCGCCATCAACGATCTCACGAGCCCCAAGATGCTCGCCAACCTCTTAAAGTACGACACCGCCCAAAAAGGATACTGCGGCGTCATCGGTGAGAATCTCCACACCGTCGAATCCATCGAACCGGAATTCGAAGAAGACGGCAAGACCGTCAAAGTCCCCGGCGCGATCGTCGTCGATGGCAAGAAGATCACCATCTATGCCGAACCCAAGGCCGTCAACCTCCCCTGGGGCAAGCTCGGCGTTGACGTCGTTCTCGAATGCACTGGTTTCTATTGCTCCAAGGAGAAATCCATGGCCCACATCGAAGCCGGCGCCAAGAAGGTCGTTATCTCCGCTCCCGCGGGCAAAGACCTCAAGACCATCGTCTTCTCCGTCAACGAAAAGACCCTCACCAAGGAAGACCAAGTCATCTCCGCGGCCAGCTGCACCACCAACTGCCTCGCCCCGATGGCCAAGACCCTCAACGATACCTTCCCGATCCAGTCCGGTATCATGACCACCGTCCACGCCTACACCGGTGACCAGATGATCCTCGACGGCCCGCACCGCAAAGGCGATCTCCGCCGTGCCCGTGCCGGCGCTGCCAACATCGTCCCGAACTCCACCGGCGCCGCCAAGGCCATCGGTCTTGTCATCCCCGAACTCAACGGCAAGCTCATCGGTTCCGCCCAGCGCGTCCCCGTCCCGACCGGCTCCACGACCATCCTCGTCGCCGTCGTTAAGGGCGAAGATGTCACTGTTGAGAAGATCAACGCGGCCATGAAGGGTGCCGCCTCTGCCTCCTTCGGCTACACCGAAGAACCGCTCGTCTCCTCCGACGTCATCGGTATGCGCTTTGGCTCCCTCTTCGATGCCACCCAGACCATGGTCACCCCGATCGGCGGAGGCCTCTTCCAGGTCCAAGTCGTCTCCTGGTACGACAACGAGAACTCCTACACTTCTCAGATGGTCCGCACCATCAAGTACTTCGCGGAACTCTAATCCTGCAAAAACCAATGAAAGCGCCCCTTCGTGGGGCGTTTTCTTTTTCTCCCTTTCGGTTATACTTTGCTTAACCTAGGGGGTTTCTATGCCGACTCGGAATTTGGGGATACTTGTCGCGTCTATTTGTCTTCTTTTTTCTTGTGGCTCCGGGGGAGAGCCTTCTTCCTCAAAGGCCGACTACAAGACGATTACCTATAACGACATGACCCTCAACTATTACGAGCAGTGGGGCGGCTATGTCGTCGAGGACTACCTTGGCCATGAGAACAGCATTCGCATTCCCGAAGAGGTCACGGACGATCAAGGCAGAACGCTTCCGATCACTCGCGTCTCCGACCATGCTTTTTATGGACGTAGTTCGATTCAAGAGGTGTATTTGTCCCGCAACGTCGTCTCCATCGGGGAGAAGGCGTTTGAGAAAACAAGTTTGCGTCATCTTGAGGTCACGGAAAGCCTTTATGACGTCGGCCCGGATTTTTATGGCGATACCCCCTTCCAGCCCATCAGCGACCAAGGCTTGTTGTATCTATCGACCGCGACGAAGCAAAAGGCGATTCTCTTCGGTGGGAAATGCAGCGCTTCGGATTACGCTTTGTCCAGTGAAACCTATTCCGTTTTGGCCTCCAATCCCTTTGAAGGCGTGGCATTAGACGTTTCGAGCGCGCGCATCCATAACTTTGGAGATGGTGCGCTCTCAGGCTCGGGCGTTACGCGCATACTCATCCCTAGTGACGCGAAGCGCTTTGGCGCACGCGTTTTCGAGAACTGCGCCTTGTTAACCGACGTCACGTTTGAAGAAGGGTTCGCCTTAGGCCTTCCTGCATCGACGTTCCATGGGTGCACTGCGTTAGCGCGCCTCATCATTCCTTCCACGGTTCCCTCAATGGAAAAAGGGATATTGAATGGGTGTAATGCCGTTTCTACGTTAACGCTTCCCTTTTTGGGCGAAAGCGCGGCTCGTCCCGGGCGCTATTCCGCCGTCATCAATAACGAAATGACAAGACAGGTGCCCTTTACGTTAACCATCGATCATGGAGACTTGGTCGAAGGAGCGCTCTCCGATGGCGCCAACAGCGACCAGCCCATCGCGCTTACTTCGCTGACGCTTGTTCACGTATGGAAAGTGGGAGCCTATGCGTGCAAAAGGATTCGTAGCTTGACTTCTTTGGACCTTGGCGATTCCTTGATTTCGATTGGGCTAGAAGCCTTCCTCATGACGGGAATCACGAATGTCTTTATTCCCAAAAGCGTCGCGACGATTGGCCAAGATGCCTTTTGGTGCGAGCAGAATCTCGTCATCGAAATCGAAAAGACGAACGCGACCCTTCCTTATGGCAATCCGTACCAATGGGCCAATACGGATACTGTTTTGATCCGTTATGGGGTAGCGCCCACGGATAGAGGCATCGTTTATGGGGATTTCACCTTCACCCCATCCGAAAGCGGGCTGGCGCTATCCGCATACAAAGGCACCTCGAGCGATGTCGTCGTGCCAAGCAACGTCAACGGCAAACCCGTATACGGCGTAATCGGTGGCGCGTTCCTAAACGGGGCAAACATCCAAAAACTCACCCTTCCCGTTCAATCTAGAGGCGACCTCGCCAACGAGTCCTTACGAGGACTATCGAACTTGACCGAGCTGACGTTAATGGTCGCGGATACGACCACGTTCTTGGACTTATGCATGGCGTTTGGAACCAAGCAATACGCCAACACCTATACCGTGAAACGTTCCCTTAGTAGCTACGATTTCATTTATTACATTCCCTCGGGACTTGCGAAATTGAACGTCTTCGCCTCGGAAAGCGTGACCTTTGACGATGGCTTCGTCGCGGGATTCTCTTCTTTGGCGAACGTGAACATCGAGTCCAAGCAAGCGTCATATCTTGGCAATTCGTTCGCCAATTGCGCAAAACTGGAAGGAACGTTCTTTGTACGTACCATCGACAAGGCCAAGGCAACGGCTTTCGTTAATTCCCCGAAGGTCTTGGTCCGATTCGAAGGGGATGTTCCATCGGATTTCATCGACGAGGGAATCAACGTGGAAGGAAACGTTTCCGGAAGCAGCGTGGAAGACGATTCCTTCGTCTATGATTTGACCTCCGCCGGAGCCATCGTCACCTCGATTAAGAGTGCCGCAAGTGAACTCACCATTCCCGCGACGGTGAACGGGAACGAAGTAGTGGGGATGAACTCAGGGCTGTTCAACGAGTCCTCGAACGTGAAGAAGCTCATCATCGATGCGCCGAATTTCGATTTCAGCAAGCGTTGCTTTAAGGGACTCACCCAAATTGAATCGATCACGCTTGCGACTTATCCCCGCATCAATGGGGATGCGAGCGCTTGGTTTGGCATGCTCTTTAGCGACAAAGCCATCGCCACCTACGCCCCAAATGAGGCAAAAGCGACCATTGGAAGCAACACCTATGAAGCTTATATCCCCCTTTCCTTGAGCTCCGTGTCTTTGAGGCAAGGGGACATTCCCACCGGTTGCTTCATGCAGTTCACCTCGTTGAGGGAAGTGTCTTTGCCCGAGGATCTCACCCGTATTCCCATGCAGGCGTTTTATTGGTGTAGCAAACTAGAGAAGATTCGTCTTCCCAGCGCGCTGACTCTCATTAGAGCGCAGGCTTTCTACTATACGAACCTATCCTCGATTTCATTCCCCGCAAGTTTACGCTCCATCGGGGAAGAGGCCTTCTATGGGGGCTTAAGTGGGGTAGTGGAACTTCCTTTAACGATCGAAAGCATCGAACGCGCCGCCTTTGGGGGATGCTATGGAGGGATTTTCTGCATCAAAGCTTCCATTGTCCCGAGCGCTTGGTCTTCTCCCACGAGCAGCCAGTTTTGCGTCTTTGATTTCAAAGAGCTACGCGAAATAGACGGCTATTCCTTGGCCGTTTCCCAAAAAGAGAGTTCCGAGGAGTCCGCCTACGTCATCGAATTGCCTCAAGGAATCCAAGATTTCACGGTGGAAGACACCATTAAGGGAATCGCTCTTTCTGGCGTGCGTTATGCCGCGCTTTCAAAGCAAAAGAAAACGCTGACCACGATTCAGATGAAAGACCCAAGCGTCTCCTTGATTCTTGGCTCTTCGTTTACCTCCTTCCCCGTGTTGGAAAAGTTGAGCATCGCCACCCCTTTGAGTCACGTGACGTTATATGATCTGCCCTGTCTTACCGAGGCATCTTTTGGAAGACTGACGGAGATCCGAGGCAACGACTTCGTGGATTTGCCTCGCCTTACCACGCTCACCTTGCCCGAAGGAATCACCTCCATCGCGATGTATTCCTTCATCCATTTGGCCGTGTTAACCGAACTATATCTGCCTTCGAGCATCACGCGAATCGAGACCCATGCCTTCCTCGATTGCCCGAGCCTCACGCTTTATTGCCTCTTCTCCGAGTCCATGGAAGGACTGGCGGAGAACTGGAACAACGGGTTACCGGTCGTCTTTGACGCCGTGCGGAATTAAAGAGCCAATAAATCGAAGATAAAATGGTTTTTGAAACCGTTTTCACTTCCTATTTGCTTGGCTTTTTTCCTTAGTCAACTTGTCATTCCATATTTATGGATGCACAATGACCGCGTTAACGAAAGGAACGTTACGACAATGAAAAAATCACTCATCCTCGCTTGCGCTTCCGCCATGCTTCTTGCAGGCTGCGGCGCGGGCAACTCCACCAATTACGTCGACGAACCCAAAGGCGGCAAAGAAGAGACCGCGGAAAACGTCGGCGCGGCCGCGAAGAAACTTTCTTCCGCCATGGCCGAAAAGAAAGCCCTTGGCTTAGACATCAACGGCGGTGCTTCCGCCTCGGCCTCCGTCGCCTTCAAGAAGAACGAGGCGCTTGGTGGCCTCTCGGGCAAGACCTATAGCTACGAAGCGGGCCTCAACGACCTCAAAGCCAGCCTTGCTTTGTCCTATGGCGAAGCGTTCAAGGCTTCTGCTTCCACCTCGGCCAACCTCCGCTTAAAAGGCACCATCCCGACCCAGAAGATCATCGGAGGATCCACCCTCATCGATATCCCGCAGTACACCATGGAGGAAAAGGCGATTGACATCAACGCCAATCTTTCCGCCGAAGCCTTCATCGAAGAAGGCGTCGCCTACGTCGATTACAGCGGCTCCAAGCAAGGCATCATCGACATCATGAAGGTCTTCGTCCCGATGGAAGGTTCGGAATCCTCCGATATCCCCACGAAGATCAAGACGGCTCTTCCCGACCAAGTCGCGGGGATCCTCAACGAGCTTCCTCCCTATTTAGGCCAAGCGATGTCCATGATCGCCGGCTTCCTCGCCTCGACCGCCGAAGCGGCCCAAGGCAGCGATGCCAGCTGGATGGATAGCCTCAAGAACTTCCTCTCCTTCAAGTCCTATGAAGGTGGTCTCTATGGCATCAAGGCCCAAGCCAACCTCCAGAACATTTTGAGCACCATCGAAGGCGCGGCGAGCACCTCGCTTCCCGCTATCTTGAAGTCCATCGACGCGAATGTGGAGGCCTTGCTCGTCTTCTCCGAGACCGAGCTTCGCTCCTTCGGCGCTTCCTTCAAGGTTTCCGCCAAAGATATCAATCCCTCCTCTTTAGGACAGCAACTCCCCGTCGATGCGGCGGGTGCCTCCATGGCCATGATCGACAAGATCAGCCTCTCGAGCGAATTCGGTTTCAAGGCCAACTTCCTCTATGACGGCGCGGTCAACGTCAAATCCGTCGCCAACAAAGAGTCCTACCAAGAACTCCCGGGTGCCCAAAACATCCCCCAGCTTCCGGATTTCTTTGAAGAGGAATAACTTCTTCTAGCGCACTAAGCCATCGTTTATGCGGTGGCTTTTTTCTTTCAGGCTGGAATGGGCTTTACAAAAACTTCCAAACAAAAGGTTTCATCTCTAAGAGAGAACCTATATACTTGCTGGGCAAAAAAGCCCATCAACCATGTTTACCAGAAAAACGATCCTCATCTCCCTTCTCCTCGCATGCACCGCATTGACCGGTACGGTGTTCCTCGTCAACGGACCGATGCGTCAGCTTTCCATCGCGGGAAATGAGGTAGGGGACTATATGGTGGTGATTGATAAGGACCACCCGTTCCTTCCGACGTCGACTTCATCGGTTTATGGCTTTGAGTTGCATGATGGCGGGAACTACGGATATATGTCGGTTACCAGCACCAGCTGTCTCAGCATGGATAATTTGCCCGAGGAATATTCCGACTACCTTTTATCCTGGACCGCGAGTGACAACTATGGCATGAGGATCAACTACAATACCGCGCCCTCGGACTACTATATCGGCGGAATAAAGCACACCCTCTACAACTTTCCCGACGCTTATAAAGTCGAAATGTTTTTCGCTAACCCCCAGGGCTGCACGATTAACGCGGGAACTTATGGATGGAACGACACGGAAGAAACCATTGATCCCGACAAGCATGTCGTAAAAGAGACCTGGACGATCAAAACCGGCGTTTATACGGCCAACTACTGGCACGCGGGCATCGATAGCAAAGGCTATACGGAATCCTTTTACATCAAGTCCATTAAGATTTGGTACACCTGCACGAACTATTAGTCGTTCCTGAATAAGGCTCGCCACGGCGAGCTTTTTCTTTTTATGCATAGGCGTACCCCTGCGCGCTCAATCGGTGTAAGATTAATCCACATAAGGAGTAACCATTAAAACATGCTTACCGTCAAACAATTACCCGACCTCCATGGCAAGAAAGTCTACGTCCGCGTCGACTTCAACGTCCCTCACAAAGGAGAGGTCATCTCGGATGACAACCGTATCCGTGCGGCCATCCCAACCATCAAAGCCCTCTTAGAGAAAGGTGCCCGCGTCGTCTTGATGTCCCACCTTGGCAAAGTCGACTGGAAGAAGCTCAAAAAAGGCGAGAAGACCCAGGAAGACATCGATGGCCAGATGAAGAAGAACAACCTCATCATCGCCGTCGAACCCTTGAAGAAACATATTTCCGAAGCGATGGGACGCGATGTCCACGTCGCCTTCTGCCCCGAGAACCGTGGCGAAGCCCTCAAAGGCGCCGTCGAGGCCCTTAAGGATGGCGAAATCCTCCTCGCGCAGAACACCCGTTATCAGCCCGGCGAAGAAAAGAACGATCCCGAACTCGCCAAAGAGTGGGCGTCCCTCGTCGATGCCTTCGTCATGGACGCGTTTGGCTCGGCCCACCGTGCTCACGCCTCCACCGTCGGCGTTCCTGAAATCCTCAAAGCCGAAGGCAAGCCCGTCTTCCTTGGCTTCTTGATGATCAAAGAGGTTGAAAACCTCACCCGCTGCGTCGAGGTCAAACCCGAAGACCGTCCTTACGTCGCCATCCTTGGCGGACTTAAGGTCTCCGACAAGATCAAAGTCATCGATGCCTTAATCGACAAGTGCGATTACATCATCATCGGCGGCGCGATGAGCTACACCTTCAAGAAGGCCCGCGGCGAAAAGATCGGCGGCTCCTTCCTTGATGAAGCCTCCCTCGACTACGCGAAGAATTGCTTGGCCAAAGCCGGCGATAAGATCGTCCTCCCGATCGACTCCGTCATCACCGATTCCTTCGAACCGGTCGAAGGCCGTAAGATCGAAGTGGTCGAGGACATCCCCGAAGGATTCGAAGGCGTCGACATCGGCCCGAAGTCCGAAAAGCTCTTCGCCGAAGTCATCGCCAAGGCCAAAATGGTCTTCTGGAACGGCCCGATGGGCGTGTTCGAACAACCCGAATTCCAATCCGGCACCAAAGCGGTCTGCGAAGCGATCAAAGACCTCGATGGCAAAGCCTTCACCGTCTGCGGCGGTGGCGATTCCGCCGCGGCCATCAAGCAGTTTGGCTACAAAGAGAACTTCTCCCACGTTTCCACCGGTGGCGGTGCCTCGCTTGAGATGATCGAGAACGAAGGCCACCTCCCGGGTGTCGATGTCTTGAGGTAATCACCATGCGTAAGAAACTCTTACTCGGCAACTGGAAAATGAACAAGACCCGTCCCGAGGCGAAAGAATTCGCCTTAGGATGCGGTGAAATGGTCGAATACGCGATCGCCCATGGCATCGATGTGGGCGTCGCTCCGACGTTTGTCTGCCTCTGCCCCGTCATCAAGCACGCCCCGAAGGAACTCATCGTCGCCGCCCAAAACGTCAACGAACATCCTTCTGGCGCCTACACGGGCGAAATCTCCATTCCCATGCTTCAGGAAATCGGTGTGAAGTGGTGCATCTTGGGCCACTCCGAGCGCCGCGAATATAACGGCGAGACCTCCGAAGCCTGCAACCTCAAGATCAAAGCGCTCCTTGGCGCCGATATGATCCCGGTGTATTGCTGTGGCGAATCGCTCGCCACCTTCGAAGAAGGTAAGACCAAATCCTTCGTCGAGGAACAAATCCGCACCGGCCTTGCGGGACTCACCCCGGAAGATGCGCGCAAAGTCGTCATCGCCTATGAGCCGATCTGGGCCATTGGCACCGGCAAGTCCGCGACCAAGGAAATCGCCGAAGACACGATCGCCAACATCCGTGCCGTCCTCCGCGATATGTTCGGGGAAGCGGCGGAAGAAATCCGCATTCTCTATGGCGGCTCGGTCAAACCGGGCAACATCGCCGAATACATGTCGCAACCCGACATCGATGGTGCGCTCGTCGGCGGTGCGTCCTTGACGCTTGACTCCTACAAGGGCCTCATCGAAGGGTTGGTGGGCTAATGGCATACGCAAGTTTCCACGAAAACCACGAACCTCTTCGCGAGCGTGAACTTACCGAAGGAGGCATGAGCCAAGGCAAGGCGCTTGCCAAAATCTATGGCTACATGGGCCTAGGCCTCGTCATCACCGGCGTGGTCGCCGTCCTCGTCGCCTGGCTCTTCTCCTCGCAGATCAACGCTTTGCTCGACGCGAATGGCTTCCTTGATCCAAGCAAAGTCAGCACGGCCAATGGTTGGCTCATGGCGATCTTCGTCAGCTGGATCGTCTCGCTCATCGCCATCTTGATCCTCTCGTTCGTGATCCCAGTCCGTGCCGCGGTCAGCGGCAAATCCCTCTGGGTTCCCTTCATCCTCTACACGATCTTCATGGGTATCGCCCTCTCGGCGGTCCTCCTCGCGGGTATCCCGTTCTGGATGATCGGTGAGGCGTTTGGCATTACGGCGTTAGCTTTTGGGGGCATGTTCTTGATCGGCTGGTTCAGCAAAAAGGACCTCTCGGCCCTCGCCTTCATCGCGATGAGCTTGCTCATGATGCTCATGCTGGCCGCCTTGATCATCGGCATCACCTTCGCCTTCCGTGGTTCGACCTCGACCCAGCGTCTATGGGTCAACATCGGCATCAACGTCGGTATGATCGTGGTCATCCTCCTCATCACCGCCGTCGATACCTACCGCATCAAGAAAATCGTTAATCGCGCGGGCGAGTCGGAGAACATCTACCTCTATTGCGCCTTCGTGATGTACACCGACTTCATCTCCTTGTTGCTACGCATCCTTTACGTTCTTGCGAAGTTACAGGGAAATCGGAGCTAGGATTCCTTGATTCTATGGGCCGTCCTCAGGATGGCCTTTTTTGTTCCTATGGGCGTTGACGAGTTCTTCGAGAGTATTTGTATAACAACGGGACCATTCCTTGACGATAAATCCATACTTGTGGAAATAACCCCAATGTATATAAAATACATTCCGTCAAAGGCACAACCGCAGCAATGCGGCGTCGCAAAACTAGAGGGTCCTTCGCGGATAGCCAGCCACCGTTTGTCCAAAAAGGATGTCGTGGCTTGTTTTTATGGGCCCGAACGCCTTCGGCAAAGGGAGCGAAATGAAGCGGCCGAGAACAGGAACGAAACGGATCTTGATTGCCCTGAACACGATGTTCGTCATTTTCGGTTTGGCCTCGGGGTTCACCGGGACCATCGCCTGGTTCAACGCGACCCACGTCAACGAGCAGACGGCGGGGAGCTTCACCGTCGGCGCGCTTCCGGAGACGCAATTTGAGATTTATTACCTCGATTATTTCCTCGATGGGCATGGGCAGCGGTTAAGCGATGGCAACCAGAATTCGACCACCAACGTCTATTCGGGATATGAACTCTCTTATTCCAGGGCCCTTTTCACCAAGATCAATTACGATGGCGAGGGTCTCGTTACGAATATCCCTAATCCCACCGACATCACCCACCTTTGGCCCGCCCATAAACTGACCTTTGCTCTTTATCTCACCGCAGGGAACTTCACGAGTTTCACGTTGAAGGAGTGGTCGGAAGAAGAAGGGGGCACGGCCTTAGTCGGGGAAGATTCCCCCATCCTTCTTTCCTGGGCGATGGATATTTACGGCGGGGCATATCGCGTCGCCAAAGAAGAAGGGGAGGGGACGGACGAAGAAAAAGCATTCGCTGAACTCACCCGTGCCCATGCCCTCTATTACGCTGCGGAAAAGACCGACGGGTTTACTTATTCGGAAGAGGAACCAGCGGTGAAAGACGGGGAAGGGAAGTGCGTTACCCCATCCACGATTATCCCCAGCGGTTCTTTGACGGGTACGGGAGAGCGTATCATCGCCTTCTTCACCATTGAGTTTTCCAACGATAGCAGCACGTTTTATACCCGTGGTAGTGAGAGCCCTTATTACTACAGCCAAGACGATTATGGGGATAGCAACTGCTACGAGGGCCTCTCTTTGTCGAAAATGGAGTTCACGATCGAATAAGGACGAATATGGATCCCGTGACGAGTGAAAAATCCCCGCGCCAATCCCGCAGCAAAAAAGCGGGCCTTCTTGCCGTCTTGGCCTTGGTGAATACTTTCGCCATCAGCGCCGTCTCGGTAGCCTGGTTCATCACGGTCAGCAAGAAGACCGATTTCCGCGCCTTCTCGGGAGACCTTAACGTCAACGTCGATAAAGTCACCGCCTATAAATACGTCTATCCCTATTACGAGAAATCGACCGAATTCATCGATTATGAAGCCTCGCCCAAACTCAAGGGATATACGATCGAGGATCGGGAACTGGAGGAAACGAATCATCTAACGGACGTCACCTTCGCCCCGGTGACGAACGTGACGTTAGATGATCCCGCCGACGGTTCCTATTCCCCTTCGGACAAGCCAAGTAACGGGCCGCGCAGCGTCTATTTCAACGGATCGTACGACCTGACGTTTTGCCTCGTTGGCAATTCCTTGTTCACCGGCGTGCCCAGCGAGCCTTGGTCCAACCACACCGCGACTTATTTCCCAAGTTCCGCGTTGCCCACGACGACGAAGAACGTCGTCCTCTCCGCGGGGGCGGAATTCACGTTGTTCGATAACGCACGTTGCCAAAGCCGCAGCGAGGTCGATCCCGAAACCGGCGACCCCGTCACTTATTACGACTGCAAATACTTCCCGATGACCGGGCTTTCACCCCAAAACAAGGATGGAAGCGCCAGTTCGGATACGTCTTGTTTCCAACTTCTCCCCGGAGGAGTGGGGGTGAAATGTCTGAAAAGCGGCATTTATGACATCACCTATTCCAGCGGTTCGCTTTCACTTGCCATGAGCGATCGTAACGATGATGCGATCATCGGCAACAACATCCTCGACCCCACCAAGATCAAAATCGACTATTCCCGTGGCGATAGCGGCTACGATAGCCTGAGCGCTTATTTGCCTACCGCCATTAAGCAACAAATGACGATGGTGGTCTTCGACGTGGAGTTATCGTTTGTCAACGCAAACCCGGTCGCCGCGGGTTTACTGGTTCGTCGTGCCGATAGCGCCTTAGCTCCTTCGGTTTACGCTTATCCTGGCAAATACGAGGACCTTGAGCACAACGTCGAGGGGTACCATGTCGTGAACACGACCGTCTACCGCAATCCGTTGCTTGCCTCGGATTTCTACGCGTTCCACGCCCTCTTCACCGCAACCCCTTTTGCAACCCCAACCGCGATGTGGGCGCGGATGCATCAAAAGACGAATGCCGTCGATGAGGAAGATCAGCCTTTGTTCTCTCGCTTTGGAACGAGTGCGGAATATAAAAGCGCCCTTTCCTGCCGATTGAACCTTAAGGACGAGACCGATACCGCGACGATCCCTTCTTCCACCGATTTGGTCTTTGGACGGAAATACCATTGCTACATCGGGGTGGATTACGACTATCTCCATGTCCCTTACTTCATGAACGAATACCGCATAGGCAAAACGTTCATGCTCGACCGCGATTTCGGATTCCATTTCGTCGGAAATCAGCTAAAGGCGCAGAAAGTCACCTCGCCTGGGGACGTGCGCACCATTACGGTCGGATCGACGCTGCAACTTACAAGCGACGCGTCGACCCCAGCGCGGTTTGAAAGCGAGGACGAAGCGATCGCCACGGTCGATGAGCATGGTTTGATCACCGCGGTGTCCACGGGAAGCACGAACATCGTGGTCCATGCGGAAGGGTATTTGGACGCGACTTTCACCGTAACGGTGACGGAGGCAGCATGAGGATGATCCGCGGCAAAGGGAAAGAAATCGCCTTAATCTCCTTGGCCACCGCGTTAGCGTTGACCACGGCGTTTTCGGTCACCTTTGCCTTATACCAAACCAGCGATTCGCATAATGGTTCCTATGGCGAAGTCTCCCTGCGTTCTTATTACGATTCCGGCGATGGGACCAAAGGCAACCCGTTCGTGATTACCCGCCCGCGCCATTTCTATAACTTCTCCCGTCTGCAAAACCTGGGCATCTATGGCAATCCGGATAAGAAGACCTATTTCCAACTTGGGAAGAAAGGCCTTGGGGGAGGGGACAAATACGGCGTCTATGTCGATGATGATCGTTCCGAAACCCAATCCTACCTCGACATGAGTGGGTCGGGTCTTGGACACGAACCCATCTGGGCCATCGGCTCGGAAACGATGCCTTTTTATGGCGAGTTCGACGGGAAGGGACTGGAGATCCGCGACCTCACCGTCTTCGCCGATCCCCAAGACGCCGGGTTATTCGGCTATACTGCCCACGGATCTTATGTCCATGATCTGTTTTTAAGCGACATCACCATCCATACGATGGGCTATACCGATTCTTACAGCGGGCTTTATGGCCCAGGGGACGAATATACCGCGGGAGATGGCGTCTATATTTCCTACGCCAAAAGCGACAGCACGACCCTTCAGTTCGTCGAAAACGGTTCCGCGGCGGACTATATCGATTACGATGCGACGGAGTTTTTCGCGGGCGAGGTGGAAAGCCTCACGGGTTACGAACCATCCATCACCATCGGCGGGGCGAATGGGAACTACGAATACAAATTGATCGGTTCGGGGGATTTCGTGAAGAAGACGGGTGCGAATTCCTTCAAGGCCGACATCGCCGCGGTGGGCAAATGGTTCAAGCAGCGCATCAATAACGTGGAAAATCCACCGGCTTATCCCATTACCTATTCCTCCAGCGTCTCCTTATGCGCGACTCACACCGACGAAGATGCCGTGGACCATTCCCGCGTCGTCGGCTCGATACGGCTTACGTTCACCTTGCTCACGCGGGGCGATAATTACATCCATATGGTCGCCACCTGCGGCGAACCCCATTCCAATAACGTCGGCTTGGTGATTGGGCATTGCGACGGCTCGTTGGAGGATTGCTACGTCCATAATGGCGAATTCTATTTAAACGATGGCGATCGCCTGTACAAGTCCAGCGGCGTCTATAACCCGCTGGATTACCATTCAAGCAGCGGCCTCATCGGGCTTGTGGGCGATACGGTCCATAACGCCGCCGCGGGGGAATCGGGCGCGGGAAGCGTCAGTGGAAATAGCGTCGGCGCGCTCGACTTCACGACGATTTACGATTCCATCGTCACCACAAGCTCGTTCACCGATGGCACGACCTATACCCCAAACCCCGCTTCCGAATATTTGCAATATCTTCGTAAAAACAACCAGCAAGAATACGTCACCAAAGGTCGGGACGTCGTCTCCTTCCGGGGCAGGCAAGTCATCAATAACGACGACCTTGGCGTATTCACCGTGGCCACGGACTATTTTTCCTCCGGATATGGAGGCGAGGCTTCGTCTCGTTTAGGCTATTCCGCCATCGAAAAAGAGGACGTGTCCTATAACGGCACGGACTATTACGTCTACGCCACGACGGGGGAATACGTCCGCCATAGCAATAAGGTGAGTCAGGATATTTACAGTGTGTCCTACGAGAATTACCTTAGGTCTCTCATCGAGGATAATCCCCGCCAGCGCATTTACCCAGGTTACCACTTCCCAAGCGCGGGAGAGGTCGCCTCGGAAAGCTTCAAGCAACGCGAACTCTACCAAAACTACATCGTCCGCTTCAAACTCGAGCCCGAATACCGTAGCGACCATAAGACGTTCTATCTTTCCGAATCCGACCGTTCGACTCCCGGCGGCAGCTTCATGGCCAAGTATTACCGTTATAAGCTCGTCGATGAGGAGGGCGACCCCGTCGAAGAAGGAGGGGAGAACTGTGGGGTGATGCTCCGCGATTATCGATTGGGGCATCCAAGTGAAATCCAGCGTTTCGCCGCGAGTTTCGCCACCCAAGACCTCAGCTCAGACGCGCTGTTCGCCTGCCTTTATAATCCCGATAAGAAACACCCCGCCGCCAACACGGTCAATTTCGAGATCAAGGCCGAGGAAGCCAACGTCACCGTCGTGGCGGGGCTTACGGATCTTGATAAACCCGCCGCTTTAGGTGTCTATCGTTATAACTACGAGCCGGACAATCCCACCGCCCATACGTATTCCGGCGCATATAACGAAACCGAATTAGATCCTTATTTCGGACCGAATCGACCCATTACCATCACCAGGGATTATAACGATCCCGACTATGCGTTCTTCATGCCTACCGACGACCGCCTCGCTTATTTCGATTATGTCCGTGGGGCGGTGGTGGACGACACCTTCCTAAGCCCCGAAGAGGCGGCAAGCCGCGGAATCGAGGCGGAGGACATCAAGGGTTATTACGGCAATTACGTTTACCAAAACTCCAACTATATGTTCGTTCCGGGGGACGAATCGAGCGAAGCGACGTTGCCAAGCATTCTCGAACCGGGCACGGAATATGGCTATGAGTCCACGCCGACGAGGAAGACGCGGTTGTTCCTTCATACGTTCAAGTTGCCCCAAGGACGTTATTGCTTGATGTCGGCGACGGGAGAAGGGACCAAGATTGGGGATGCATACCCCTTTGGCACCGCGAAGATCTTCTATGTATGCGCGCAAGGACAAGACAAAGGCCAGTTCTCTTTGAGGAATACCGCCTTTGATGACGTCGTCTCCAAGATCGATTTCATTACCGGTGTGCCGGCGGCGGAAAACCTCGCCGATCCTTCTTTGTGGCGGTGCTACGTCAACTTATTGAAGGAAGACAAGAAACGTTCCCATTTCCTCGCTTCCCCCTTATCCTCGCGCATTAAGTTCGCATATGTCTATGACGCGGAAGAGGATTACTTTGCGATCACAAGTCCCAACAGTACGTCTTCGGTCGTGGACTTCATGGCCGTGGATACGTACCGTCACGACCAATATCCCGCTTTGACGAGTTTGCCGTTGTCGATTTTCGGTGGGGCGTTATCCGCGCTTCGCCCGCAATATTACCCAACGTCCTAAGGAGGAAGATCATGAAACTACGTTCTTTGAAAAACCCGCTTCTATGTTTCATCTTGTTCGCATTGCTGCCGTTTTATGGCATTTCCTGCGCCCAGGAGGCTTTCGATTTGCCGCAGATCCAAACCAAATTCCTTCTTCACACCAACGACGCGACCGTCCAAAGTGGCGATTGGGAGTATTACCTTTTAAGTGACACGGATTACGCGGGAAATTACGCCGTATCACTTACCGAAAACGCAAAGAAAAACAAAAAACCCTCCGACATCATTAAGGTCCCGGAGACCTTCAGGGAAAAGAATGTCGTAGGAATTTGGCATAATGCGTTCCACGCTTGCAAAGCCCAAGAAGTCAAACTCCACGATAAGATCAAGGTCATCGATTTCGAGGCCTTCCTCTATAGTGGAATCACGAAGATCGAGGTTCCTTATACGGTGGAACGAATCGGCGACGCGGCATTTTACGCTTGCAAGGACCTTGTCTATGCGCGCTTTGAAGACAACGATTACAGCAGCACCGGCGACGCGATCAAATGCGTCTGCACCGATGAAGTAGAAGAACCAGAAGCCACATTACTGATTGAAAATGGGGCTTCTCCAAAGCAAACGCGAACGGATGGTACGGGGGTCACGTGGTCCACGTTAACGACCATTCCTTCGTTTTGTTTCTTCGCTTGTGCGACAATGGTGGAATTCACCCCGCCTTCGAGCATCACCGACATCGAATGGGAGGCGTTCCATGGTTGTTCTTCGCTAACCAGCGTCTCTTTCTATGAACTAAACAACATTCGTGGCAGGGCATTTCAAAGCTGCACGTCGCTAACCAGCGTCTCGATTCCAAGCACCCTCTTCCGCCTTGGCACAATCGAACCCTATGCGTTCAACCATTGTGGCACGCAGATCCGCTTCAAATTCAATGGCGTCACGGATACCTGGCGCACGAATCATTGGAACAGTTGGGGCAAAAACGACGAAGGCTATCCCTATAACACCGAGGATTATTGCACCGTAACCGATCTCCCCGATCCCGCTCCGACGGCTTCCTCGGATTGGACGGAGGCCGTCGGTGGCCATATGAGCACCCAAGGGTTCGTCATCGGAAGTTATACGGGCGAAGTTCCACCCAATAATGACGTCGAAGGGCTTTTGATCGTTCCCGAAAAAATCCAAAACCGTCCGGTGATCGGATTAATGAGGGGTGCCCTCGACCGTGTGGCGGGCGTCATTCGTCGGCTTTATCTCCCCAAAACCCTCCTTTTCATCGACAACGCCTTCTTTGGCGATACCGAGACTTCGGGAAACCCAAAGACCTATTTCCCCAATTTGAAGGTTATTTCATATACGGGAGACGAATGTCGCGACTGGAATGCGTTAAGAGATAAAGTGGACGGAAAGCCTTCCGGAGACCCAAAGGCAGCGAACGCAGGAAACATCATAGGGCGCATCGACCTTCATCCGATGACCGATTTGGCCTTCATCGGACACCGTGCGTTCCGCAACTTGGCCAAAAGCGGCGAGATCACCAAAATCCATCTGCCTTACCGGCTCATCTCCGTCGGCGACCAAGCCTTTTCTCGGGCGGAAAGCATCGGGACGTTCCGTCAACTCACCGAATTCACTTGGGATTACCGCGAACCTCATGGCGATGACCCAAGCGATCCAGACTATGAGCCGGGATCGCGCCTAGAGACCGTTGGCAACGACGCCTTTTGGAAGGTGGGTTGGAATGGCAATTCAGCGCATTTTGTCGAAAACCCCGCGGCAAGAGCTTACAAGCCAACGACGCTGATCTTCCCAAAGACCTTTAAATATTTCGGTATTCTTTCAGGTCCGAAAGGCGCCAACCAATGGGGTTCGGGTACCACCGTGCAGATCAACGACATTGCCCGTTATAACAATGTCTACGGGTTCAACTATAGCCAGCCCGCCAACCAGAAAAACGACCGCCCGGGTCATACTTTTTCGGGCTGTCCGTTGATTAAAAAGGTAATCTTCCGCGGGGGCGAGAGCTTCCCCGCCGCCACAAGCCCATCCATCGAAAAAGACACGGGGGACCTCGTCATCCCCCTGCAGGCATTTGCCTTCTGCGTGAGTCTGGAAACCATCATCATCGAGGAGCGTGTGGGCAAAACCGTCACCTTCCATACCCAAAACGCGGACTGGGCCCAAAGCAGCTGCGGTACCTATGGCGCGGGTACCAAAAGCGATTTCCGTGGCGATCCGGGACTTCAAACCGTCATCCTGCCCAACCGTTACACCACTGTGCGCTTCCAGGATATGGCGTTCCTTAACGCTGCGCGTGCCGCGATCTATTTCTCTGGGGATCTTCCTGGAACTTCCGTCAATATCATTGGAAACAACAACACGGGTGGGGGTAAAGGAAAACATTGGCCGACGATGATTGGAACCGCTCGCCCCTATATCAAAAACGGGGCCATCGTGAACAAACTCGACAACGATGTTTTAATCGGCGACGTTAACGATTGGAGGACCATCGGGAGAGAAGACGTCTATTACGGGAAAAGCGCCGCGGTTCCATATAAAGGCTATGGCGGTTATTGCTTCTATGGCGATGATTCCAACTCGTTTCCTACTAATACCGATACCAAAGACGCATATAACTATTTTGGCCTCGACCAAAAGATTCCTTACTATGGCAACACCCATTACAAGGAAAACGTCGAAGATAGCGCCGGCTATGAATTCGACGTCGAAGTAGGGGAAGGCCATAACGGGGAGGCGGATTCGCAAAACGAACTCGTCATCAAAAACAAAATCGCGTTCCATTGCGACGCCTCCACCGGGAACGCCACCGCGGCCAAATACCTGTACAATCTTCGCGACGCTTCCAATCATACGACCGCGACCATTCCCGCCAGCGTTACGGCAAATGGAACCGATTACCCCGTGACCACGATCGGGAAGTCCTGTTTCACCGCATGCTTCTGCGAAGGAACCGACGGCACGGGAACGGTTGGTGAATTCGAGGATTTGACGACCGTCATCGCCCCCAACTCCATCACGACCATCGAGGAATATGCTTTCCTTCGCGCTTATGGGGTAAAGAACTTCGGGGTAGCGACGGAAGTAAATGGGAAAACCGTTTATTACATGCCATCCTCCCTCACCTCCATCGGCAAAAACGCCTTCACCTTCTGCAACATCACGGCGTTCCGCAAAATACCCACGACTTGTACGTTCTTCGAAAATACGGATAACAGCAACTATAAAATCTGCTCGGTTTTCTCCAATAACTATTCTTTGCGTCGCATCACCTTCAAGGACGGTAGCGGTAACGAAGTCGCGTATAACGACAAATACACTACCGCGACCTACGCCTCGAACGATGGCGATTCCGTACCGTTTACCACGGCCTTATATTCCACCGGAAACGTGACATACAAAAAATCGCGTTTGCTGCTCGTCCTTTATCGAGGACAAGACGAGAAACGTAGCGTCGACGCGACGGGCTCTCCCATCGCGGCTACCTCGCTTGTCAACGGGAAAATCACGTTCGATGGCAAGCCAGATGGGTATACGCAACCCTTCCTTTATGGCGCTTATCGTATGGGAAGTTGGATCGAACATCTTAAAGCGGGCACGGCGACCAAAGACGCCAATGGCACCAACATCCTTGCCCAGCCTTTGCTCACGGGTATTTGCACGCGTACTGCCGAAGGGGTGGTCGACAGATACATTCATCTCCATGAAGGTGTGAACGTTTGCACCCCAACCAATCGAATCGATCTGGAATCGCTTGAGGGTGACGTGTCCGTTCAACCGGCTTTTGGATACTCCAATTGCACGCGGCTGCAAAACGTGGAGCTGGGCGGGTCCACCGGAAGCATCTCGTTGGCCAACGGCTTGTTCCGCGACGCGAACAACATGGAATTGCAATATACCGTCAAGGACACCACCCCGGATACCTTGGTGCTTGACCTAAGCGCGGTGAACTATAAGGCCATCGGCTCGCAGACGTTTAAAAACAACGTGGCCATCACGAAGTTCATCGCTCCAACGTGTGGAAGTTTCACCATCGGCGCAAGTGCCTTCGAAGGCTGCACGGGCTTGCAACTCATCGACTTGAGTAAAGTCACGAACATCACGATCAACGCCGGCGCTTTCAAAGGCTGCACGAGCCTTACGACCATCGTTTGGCCCCAAGGGAAACTCACGATGACCGCGAGCGGATCGGGCGCTTTCGAAGGATGCACCGCCTTAAAGGGGAGCCTGACTAAAGACCAATATGATAGCGATTCAAGCCTCGTCCCAACCGCTTTGACTTTCCCCACGAACATGGCGGAGAGCATCGGGGAAAACAGTTTCAAGGACTGCACATCGCTGCAGAAAGTGGAATGCGCGGATAGCGCCACCCATCCCGTGAAGACCATCGGGGCCTCCGCGTTCCGTGGCTGCAGCAGCCTCAATGACTTTGACTTCGATTCGTTTAAGGGGCTAGAGACCATCGGGAATTACGCTTTCGCTTCTTCCGAAAACGCCGCGGGTATATTGAAAACGGGTGGGGTATTGGAACTTCCAAGCCACATCAAAGCCATCAATGAGCGTGCCTTCAGCGCAGCCCCTCTTACCGAGGTGACGTTCGATTCGACCGAACTAACCTTAGGGAAGAACGCTTTTATGTCCTGCGCTTCTTTAACCGGTGTTTACTTCACCGATGCTGCGTTCTCTTGCGCGTGGAAGCCTCAGAATTCATGGAATGAAGGAGTGTTCGCTTCATGTTCGGCTTTGACAGCCGTGGAGTTGCCAAGTTCCTTCAACGTTGGAGGCACATCTCCGAGCCAGTCGATGATCAAAGGCTCGGGCAGCCTGGAATTCTACCTGTGGAAAAAGGATAACTACGATGTGGAACTGAAAGATGTTTGGCGCAACAACGGTTCGACCGCTGCGCCATGTCATTTCCTCGTCGATGAGCTAGCAGATGTGGTAAGCGCTGGCGCGTTTAAGATGCAATCGACGAGCGCAACTTACTGGAAGCGTACTTCGCCCTCCGATCCCCATCCCATCAAATTAGGAAAAGTTGTTCGCCGCGGGGACGCATATGACATCTTTTCTGAGCCGGAAAATGGCATCGTCATCTTCTCCAACGGCTACAAATTGACCTCTACGGAATTTGGACCCATCGCGATTACGCCGACTGCAAGCATGTTTGCCCATGCCTTCACCGACGGTGCATTAGATAGGGTCTTATAAGCCTCGATTTACCTTAAGGTATCTATATGGTCGCCTCTTTTGTGGGCGGCCTTTCATTACCTTCTCCGCCATTATCTAATGAAAAAGTGATAGTACACTATCTCTAATATGGTAAATGCTCATGGAAATTGACAAAAAAGTGATAGTACACTAACATTTTTCTGATGAAACTCTATTACGGCGCGAATCAAATCGTGGAGACTCCCATCTTCGGAGAAGGGAATCCAAGCAACGACTATGGCCTCGGCTTTTATTTGACGATAGATAAGGAAATCGCGCGTCTATGGGCGGGCAAGAATCCTGGCGGGGGTTACGTAATGGAATATGACGTAGCTCTTTCGGATCTCTGCTTGTTACGGCTAGACAGCAAAGAAGACGAGGATATCCTCCGTTGGATCAGCGTTTTGACCAAACACCGATTCTCGCGCCGTGACCGCGAAGACAACAAACAGGCGCTGGAGTGGCTTGAAAGGCATTTTCCGCTTGACGTATCCGCCTATGATGTCGTCATCGGCTATCGTGCAGACGACGCCTATTTCGCTTACTCGTTGGACTTCGTCCGAAACGATCTATCTTTGGAAAAGCTAAAAGAAGCCATGTTCTTAGGCCGACTTGGCTTGCAATACGTGCTCATCAGCCGCAAAGCGTTTGGCTCGATTCGCATGGTCGGCTATGAAACGGTGGCCCACGCGGACGACTACGAGGCTTTTCGCCTCAACATGGTCGAGGAATACCATAAGGTACGCGGCGAGGATTCCTACAAGAACACGTTCCTGCGCGATTTAATGAGGAAATACGATGATTCGGTTCGTTGATGTAGGACGCTTCGAGGAGACGTTTGCCAAGATGATCTCCCACTTTCATCTCGACGCGGGGCTTTCTTTCGAACACATCACGGGCCGGATTATCGAAAGCGATTATTTCGATTTTCTGGAGAAGAACGATTGGGACGCTTTGGAACGCTACAACGACAAATCCTTCCAAGCGATGCTCCGCGAGATGTTCGGGTTTGAATTCAATAGGGAACTCTTAGACGACGTAGGCGCGCTTTATTGGGCGGGGGAAGCCTATATCAAGGTCTTCCTGAATTATCGAATCCCCTTGAAGCAGTTGCTCTTGCTTTGTCCTCTATCGAAAATGGTCCAATATTTCTCCCCGTTCCATGAGATGAGTTTTATCTCTTTCTGCGCCCATTTCCTGCAAAACGATTATCGGGAGTCCATTCTGAAAACGATCCGAAAAACGCGTGGATATACTCTCGCCGAATTATCGTTGCTTACGCGCATTTCCCAGGCGACGCTTCGTTATTACGAGCAGGATAACGAGCGGCTTTTCAAAGCATCATCCGACCACGTGTCCACCTTATCCCGGGTGCTTAACGTGGACCCTTCGTTGCTTCGAAGGCGTTCTTACTTTCGCCCGATGAGCCGTTTCTTGTTCGCCGAACCCGACTTCTCAAAAGAGTTCTTAGATCGTCTCTTGGATTACTATGAGCTCCCTCAAGCCGACCGTCTTGCCATAAAGAACCAAAGCGAAGGCAAGGAAGAAGGCCTTTATATCGGACAAAGGAACGTTCTCGTTCTTGGGAAGAAAAGGATTTCCGTTCCAGATGGCGTAGTGGAGAACCTGGTGAACCAATGCGTTTTGGAGGACAAAAAGCAGGAGCGGCTGCTCTACTAATTCCCATAGCCTTCTTCGTTGGGTTTTGCTTTGCAAGAAGATACAATAAAGAACAACCAAGGAGATCAATATCATGGTCAAATTCTACAAATGCCCCAAATGCGGTTCCGTCGTCGCCAAACTCAATCCTCAGGGTTGCGCCCCTTCTTGCTGTGGCGAAGCGATGCTTGAACTCAAAGCCGGTACGACCGACGCCGCGACGGAAAAGCATGTTCCCGTCGTCGCCGAGAAAGACGGCAAAGTCTTCGTCCAGGTCGGCGAAGTCATCCATCCCATGCTCGAGAACCATTTCATCGAATGGATCTATCTTCTCACCGATAAGGGTGGAACCTTCCACTTCCTTAAGCCTGGCGATGAACCCAAGACCGTCTTTGCCTTGCTCGAAGACGAAGTCCCTCTGGAGGTCTACGAATACTGCAACCTCCATGGCCTTTGGAAAGCGGACTTAGAATAGTTTCCTGAAACAATGAGGCGGAGGCTCCTTGTGGGTTTCCGCCTTTTTATGCAAACTGTGGCAAGTTTGTTGCAGGCCTTTGTTTATGATAATGCCGTAGCAAGAAGGAGGACCCATCTATGCCAAAGTTAACGAAAGAACAACTTGCAAACGTCAAATACGTCTCGATGGCGGATTATTACGCGAAAGTAGCGACGCTTGAGGACTTCGACGATAAGCTCAAATTCACGACGAAATATCTTTTAACCCACGGTATGAATGGGGCAAAGACGGACTATTCCATCGAAGAAGCCGTCCACCTTGCCCGGTTGAAGTTGATGGATTATTCCAAGCAGCTTAGGGACAAGATCTTTAACGACGAAGAAGGACCCGATCCCGCCGATTTGCTCATCGACGATGAGCCCGCGGCCGTCAATCCCTATGCCGAGGACAGGAAAGACGACATCGAAAACGAGTTCTTCATGGGCAACCCGATGGCCTATCTTAAAGGCCAAGCCGAGAAAAACATCAAGGAAATCGGCGCCAAAGATTTCGAAGACCACCCCGAACGTAGCTTCCGTGAAAACTGCGAGCGCCTCGCCAAGGAATTCACCCCCGAGAAAAACCGCGAGATCCTCATCGCGGAGGATAAGGGCATGAACACGCTCAACATCCAAGCCCGTCTAGAAGCCCATTACCGGGGAAGGGAGAATTTCAAGAAGATCGAAAACGAGGCCAAGCCTTCCTGGTTCACCAGGACCTTCGGCACCCGTTCCAACGCCGGTAAGAACTTCGATGAGGTCTATGCGGCGTTTAACAACCCCAACCACGCCTTATATGGGAACATCGATGCCCTCGAACGCGCGACGACCCAATATATCGAATACAAGGATGCGCATAAAGGCCCGCTCGAACGTAACGCCGGATTGGCCTTAAAAGAACCCAAAGAAGCCTTCGCGACCAATTTATTGAAGGCGATTCGGGAACAAAAGCAAAACGACGAGGTCTTCAAACCCGTCGTCGGCGCCTGCCACGCCAAAAAACTCACCCAAGAGACCGTTGACGCGATCAAAGGACCTGAGCCCGAACCCGAAGCTAACAAGGACCGCGTTCCGCTGGTCCTAGACTTAAGCGAAGATGAGGAAGATCTCGACAATTCCTTCAAGTCCGAAAACGATAAGTCTCTCATCGACGAAAACGAAGTCGAACAAGAAGAACCCGCCATCCAATAAACCCTTGACCGCAAGTTCGCGTTGGGCCTGCGGTCTTTTTATGCCTGCATATGCATAAATATCTTAATAAACACATACGCATATGCACGCGTATAGAAGGCCATTTGTAAACGGTTCCATGAAATTGATGTAAATTCCCTGTTGACGCAGGCTGTGGATTCGGTATCATAACGGGCACTGCACTTGATGCGGTGACCACCGGAAGCGAGTCATCTCGACGGTCGGTAAGCGATCCTCCTAGGGGTCAGGAAAAGTTCGATAAAAAAATGTTGAACAAATCCTTGACACCGTAGGGCGGGGAGCATAAATTATTCAAGCACGCGATTCAGGGAGACCTGAAATGCGAGCAGCAACGCGTGCCCTGATCTTTGAAAACTAAACAGATAGACAACAAACACTTAACGTCGATTCTTTTGAATCAAAACACAACCAGATAATTTCAAGAGACTAGGTCAAATCAACATTGAGTAATCAACATTGATAATTTCATTGAGAGTTTGATCCTGGCTCAGGATGAACGCTGGCGGCGTGCCTAATACATGCAAGTCGAGCGAGGTAGCTTGCTACCGAGCGGCGAACGGGTGAGTAACACGTAGGTAACCTGCCTTTGAGACTGGGATACCCGAGCGAAAGTTCGGCTAATACCGGATAACAACGGAGATCGCATGATTTCCGCTTGAAAGGTGCGTTTGCACCACTCTTAGATGGACCTGCGGCACATTAGCTAGTTGGTGAGATAACAGCCCACCAAGGCAAGGATGTGTAGCCGACCTGAGAGGGTGACCGGCCACAATGGGACTGAGACACGGCCCATACTCCTACGGGAGGCAGCAGTAGGGAGTTTTCGGCAATGGGCGAAAGCCTGACCGAGCAACGCCGCGTGAGTGATGAAGGTCTTCGGATTGTAAAGCTCTGTTACGAGGGACGAATTACCGGGTCAGGAAATGGGCCCGGCTTGACGGTACCTCGCCAGAAAGTGACGGCTAACTACGTGCCAGCAGCCGCGGTAATACGTAGGTCACGAGCGTTATCCGGAATTATTGGGCGTAAAGAGTGAGCAGGCGGCATAGCAAGTCTGAGGTGAAAGCGTGGGGCTCAACCCCATACAGCCTTGGAAACTACTAAGCTAGAGTGCGTGAGAGGTAAACGGAACTCCATGTGTAGCGGTGAAATGCGTAGATATATGGAAGAACACCAGTGGCGAAGGCGGTTTACCAGCACTGCACTGACGCTCAGTCACGAAAGCGTGGGGAGCAAATAGGATTAGATACCCTAGTAGTCCACGCCGTAAACGATGATGACTAACTATTCGAGTGATCGAGTGGTGAAGCTAACGCATTAAGTCATCCGCCTGGGAAGTACGGTCGCAAGACTGAAACTTAAAGGAATTGACGGGACCCCGCACAAGTAGTGGAGCATGTGGTTTAATTCGACGCTACGCGGAAAACCTTACCAGAACTTGACATGAAGACTAATATCGGGCAATGCCGAAAAAGTGCGTCTTCACAGGTGGTGCATGGTTGTCGTCAGCTCGTGTCGTGAGATGTTAGGTTAAGTCCTGCAACGAGCGCAACCCTTGTCGCTAGTTACCATCATTTAGTTGGGAACTCTAGCGAGACTGCCGATGCAAATCGGAGGAAGGTGGGGATGACGTCAAATCAGCATGCCCTTTATGTCCTGGGCAACACACGTGCTACAATGGCCGTTACAAAGAGAAGCGATATCGCGAGATGGAGCAAATCTCAAAAAGGCGGTCTCAGTTCAGATTGGAGTCTGCAATTCGACTCCATGAAGGCGGAATTACTAGTAATCGCGAATCAGCATGTCGCGGTGAATACGTTCCCGGGGTTTGTACACACCGCCCGTCAAACCATGAGAGGTGGTAACGCTTGAAGCCGCTGTCCTAACCGCAAGGAGGGAGGCGTCTAGGGCGGGACCGCTGATTGGGGTTAAGTCGTAACAAGGTATCCCTACGGGAACGTGGGGATGGATCACCTCCTTTCTAAGGAGAAAGTTGTCTGACTCATTGAGTTCAGACGGTACACATTTTTAAACCTAACCGACCTTAAGCCTCTTGAATTGGTTGTAGTTAAGAGTTGTCCAATTCTGTTTAGTTTTGAGAGATCAGTTTCTCTCAGCTCCTTGTTCTTTGAAAACCGGATATTAAACAAAACATGTTCTTTCTGTTGTTGTTGCGAGAAGAGACTGGTTTCAGCCGAATCGAGCAAAGACAAGAAAATATGATCAAATAAGATCGTAACAAGACACAATTACTGAAATAAGCCGATTTAACTTATGAAGTTAAGTAAATAAGGGCGCACAGTGGATGCCTTGGCACTAGAAGACGATGAAGGACGCGACTACCTGCGAAAAGCGGTGGGGAGCTGGACGTGAGCTTTGATCCATCGATGTCCGAATGGGGAAACCCGGCATGAGTTATATCATGTCGCCTGGCTCGCTTATGCGAGAGGCGTGATACCTAGGGAATTGAAACATCTTAGTACCTAGAGGAAAAGAAAGAGTGATCGATTCCGTTAGTAGCGGCGAGCGAAACCGGAACAGCCCAAACCGGATTTATCCGGGAGTTTGGACCACAATGTGGGATTGGAACGTGGCAGTTGAACGGCATGGGAAGGCCGGCCATAGAAGGTGATAGCCCTGTAAGCGAAACTACTGTCCACCCTAGTGAGTTCCAGAGTACGTCGGGGTACGTGAAGCCTTGACGGAAGACCTGCAGACCATTGCAGAAGGCTAAATACTAGCTAGTGACCGATAGTGAACCAGTACCGTGAGGGAAAGGTGAAAAGAACCCCGGGAGGGGAGTGAAAAGAATCTGAAACTGTGTGCTTACAATAAGTCAGAGGGCGTTAAAGCCTGATGACGTGCCTATTGAAGAATGAGCCGGCGAGTTACGTTCACATGCAAGGTTAAGTCGAAGAGACGGAGCCATAGCGAAAGCGAGCCTCAATTGGGCGTGAGTATGTGAGCGCAGACCCGAAACCCGACGATCTATCCATGGCCAGGATGAAGGTGGAGTAAAATCCACTGGAGGTCCGAACCGACGTTCGTTACAATGCCCGCGGATGAGCTGTGGATAGGGGAGAAATTCCAATCGAGTTGGGAGATAGCTGGTTCTCCTCGAAATAGCTTTAGGGCTAGCGTTTGGTATTACTACTGGAGGTAAAGCACTGAATGTGTGATGGCCGTTCTAACGGTACTGAATACAATCAAACTCTGAAGGCCAGTAGGATTGAGCCAGGCAGTCAGACTGTGGGAGATAAGTTCCATGGTCAAAAGGGAAACAGCCCAGACCGTCGATTAAGGTCCCTAAATTGATGCTAAGTGTGAAAGGAAGTGGAGACGCTTAAACAACTAGGATGTTGACTCAGAAGCAGCCATCATTCAAAGAGTGCGTAACAGCTCACTAGTCGAGTATCTCTGCACCGAAGATTTACCGGGGCTAAAGCATCATACCGAATTCACGGATTCTAGATATTCTAGAGTGGTAGAGGAGCGTTCTTAGCGGGGCGAAGCCACATCGTAAGGAGTGGTGGACTGCTAAGAAGTGAGTATGCCGGTGTTAGTAACGATAAGGGGTGAGAATCCCCTTCACCATTTGACTAAGGTTTCCTGGGCAAGGGTCGTCCTCCCAGGGTTAGGCGGGACCTAAGACGAGGCCGAAAGGCGTAGCCGATGGACAGCAGGTTGATATTCCTGCCCCCGTGTGCATGTGATGTAGTGACAGATTAGAAGAGAGGTACCGGTTATTGGATTCCGGGCCAACCACCGTGGCTGATGCGTAGGCAAATCCGCGCATTAATGTGAAAGTGGGAGTGCGAGCGAATGGGCAACCTAGTAGCGAAGTCCTCCGATCTGGTCTCGAGAAAAACTGCTAACTTAAGTGCACATGGCCCGTACCGAGAACGGACACACGTGGTCAAGGAGAGTATCCTAAGGTGAGCGAGTGAACTGTTGTTAAGGAACTCTGCAAAATTACTTCGTAACTTCGGAAGAAGAAGTGCCGGTGAGAGCCGGCCGCAGTGAAGAGGCCCAAGTAACTGTTTATCAAAAACACAGCTTTATGCTAAGCCGCAAGGCGATGTATATGAGGTGATGCCTGCCCAGTGCTGGAAGGTTAAGAGGAGGAGTTAGGCGCAAGCCAAAGCCCTGAATCGAAGCCCCAGTGAACGGCGGCCGTAACTATAACGGTCCTAAGGTAGCGAAATTCCTTGTCAGGCAAATTCTGACGCGCATGAATGGTATAATAATTTGGGCGCTGTCTCGACAGCAGACTCGGTGAAATCTTATTACCTGTGAAGATGCAGGTTACCCGCGACTAGACGGAAAGACCCCATGGAGCTTTACTATAACTTACTATTGAGCAAGTGATTCTAATGCGTAGGATAGGTGGGACGCTTTGAAGCCTGGGTTGTGGCCTAGGTGGAGCGGTCGTTGAAATACCACTCTTTAGAGTTGCTTGTTCTAACGTACGCCCTTACAAGGCGGCGGACAGTGGTAGGCGGGTAGTTTGACTGGGGCGGTCGCCTCCCAAACAGTAACGGAGGCGCTCCAAGGTACCCTCAGCACGGTTGGAAATCGTGCCTCGAGTGCAATAGCATAAGGGTGCTTGACTGCGAGACCTACAAGTCGAGCAGGGACGAAAGTCGGATATAGTGATCTTGCGGTTTCGAATGGAAGAGCCGTAACTTAACGGATAAAAGCTACCCTGGGGATAACAGGCTGATCTGGTCCAAGAGTTCACATCGACGACCAGGTTTGGCACCTCGATGTCGGCCCATCACATCCTGGAGGGGCAGTACCTTCCAAGGGTTTGGCTGTTCGCCAATTAAAGTGGTACGCGAGCTGGGTTCAAAACGTCGTGAGACAGTTTGGTCCCTATCTGTCGTGGGCGCAAGAAGTTTGATAGGAGTAGTCCCTAGTACGAGAGGACCGGGATTAACAGAGCAATGGTATATCAGTTGTCACGCCAGTGGCATGGCTGGGTAGCTACCTCTGGAAAGGATAAACGCTGAAAGCATCTAAGCGTGAAACCTACCTAAAGATGAGACTTCTCTGTAGCAATACATAAGAGCCCTCCAATGTCAGGAGGTTGATAGGACGGAAGTGTAAGCACAGCAATGTGTTCAGCTGACCGTTACTAATAGCTCGACAACTTAATTTCACTAATTTCATACTTGTATGAATGAGTAAGCTAAGTCAGGCGCATTTCAAGTAAAAAACAATTGTGGAACATGTTGATCTAGTATCCGGTTTTCAAGGAACAAAGAGTAGAAAAAGTCTGGTGACGATGGCACGGTGGACACACCTGTTCCCATCCCGAACACAGAAGTTAAGCACCGTAACGGCGAAGGTAGCACCCTCGGGCGCAAGAATAGCACGTTGCCGGGCTTTTTCTTTTATGGGCCCATTTTGGGTCTTTTTCCGTAACAGAAAAGGCGTCCGTAGACGCCTGATTCTTTCGATGGTATCGGGCTTTTAGTTGATGTAAGAGCCAAAAAGCGAATTCATCGTGGGAGAGAGATCGTGGTTCCATCCATCCTTCACGTCGGTGATGCAAAGGTAGAGTTTGTCTAATCCTTTGAGTCTGGAGCAAAGACGTTCCGCAAAGGCGCCGAACTTGTCCGCGGCGACGCCTTCGTGGACGGTCGCGGTGGAGGAGGTGATTCCTTCGCTTTCGTAGCAGACGTAGATATTGGTCTTTCCCGAGGGGGTTCCGGTGATCTCTAGGTCGCCGTCTAAGGCGCTACTCACGCCCGAGGTGATGGCGCTATTGCCCGATTTGACCGAGAAGCCTTCGATGGTGACGTTTTCTAATCGCGCATCGAAGCGGATCTGATGACTTTCTAAGAACGTAAGCACCTTCAACGTGACGATGCTTGGGGTTTCGGTGGTGAAGGCCGAGCTTTGGGATGCCGAGGCGCAGGCCATTAAGGGCAGGGCCAAGGCACCGAGGAATAGGGCTTTGGTTAATTTCATGGTCGAGTTTCCTTTCGGTCGATATTGTAGCGGTATCTTTACGGAGAATCACCAAAATACGGCTAAGCCGTAGTCACTTGTGATAACATGGAGCCGTTATGGAAACACCTAGTCTTACACCATGCCGTTTTGGCTTAAAGCATTTACGCTCCGTATTATCAGACGGGAACGACTCACTGAACGAGGAAGAAGCATCCTATTTGGCCCAGATTAACGCCTCTAAGCGCTTTAGTTTCGAATCCCCGACACTTTCCTTACCGACGATCTTTTTCGTCCAGACGGGCGGAAGTGAGATTTTCTTTAAGGAATGCTATGAGTCCTTCCCCGAACCCTATGTCCTTTTGGTCCAGGGAAAACGCAATTCCCTCGCGGCCTCGTTAGAGATCAAAACCTTCCTAAGCGAGCGTAAGAAACGCTGCATCCTCATCCTAGGTACCCCGGAAGAGTGCGCGAAGAAACTCGAGGATTACCATTGTTATTTCATGGCGGAGCAAACGCTTCGAAATAGCCGTCTTGGCGTCATTGGAACCCCATCGGATTGGCTGATTGGATCGCCTTATGACAAAGAGGAAATCCGCGCTCGCTTTGGAACTACAATCATCGAAATCCCGATGGAGGAACTCTTAGAGGAAGTCGCGAAAAAAGAAATCAAAAAGCCCGAACTAATCGATGTTTTTAAGAAAAAGACTTCCCGCGAAGAAGATCTAAAAGAGAGCCTTTATATCTACTCTGCGTTAAAGAATATATGTGTCAAATATAAGCTCTCTGGCTTCACGCTTCGCTGCTTCGATTTATTGCAAAGCCGTCATCAAACAAGTTGCCTCGCCTTTGGCTTACTTAACGACGAAGGAATCGTCGCGACCTGCGAAGGCGATGTCCCGACCATGCTTTCGATGGCTTTGATCCAAGCCTTGACGGGGAAGCCGAGTTTCATGGCGAATCCAAGCGAATTCGACCTTCTAAAGAATGAGGCGATCTTCGCCCATTGCACCTGCCCCTTCTCGATGATTGGGGAATATACGCTCCACACCCATTTCGAATCGGGTTTAGGTTTTGGGATACGCGGCAAATTCCCTTTGGGAAAAATGACCGCGGTGAAACTAAAACCCGACCTTTCCGCTTTGCGCGCTTTGCCCTGCACCGTGCTTGATAACCTGGAACGCGACGATCTTTGCCGTAGCCAAATCCGCGTCCGGTTCGACGGCTCGTTAGGGGAGTTATTAAACAACCCTTACGGCAACCATTTGGCCTTTGCTTCCGGGGATAAGGCGAAACAGTGCCTTGGTTTCTTCGATTATCTCAACGCATAGGAGGTTCGAAGCGCCAACGCGCTTGGCGCCAATGGCAAAGAAAAGATTCGATCGCATCGGAAGAAGCGGGCAAACAAGCCCGCGTGTGTTTGGACTTATAGCGCGCGTTCGTGTAATATTACGCTGACGCGGAAATGCCTTTCCGCTAGTTCCCCTCGCTTAATTGCCTTATGAACATTGATAAAAAGACCCCGTATGGGGGAATTGATATTTCTATGGAAGCGATCGCTTCCGTCGCCGGCGGTGCCGCCAGCGAATGCTATGGCGTGATCGGGCTTGCCCCGCGCGCATCTTTGGCCGATGCCGCCAGGGAGATTCTTCGCTTAGAGGAATACGTCAAAGGCATCTATACCCGTAAAGGAAAGAAGGGTTACGAAGTCGACGTCTATGTCTGCTGCGCCTATGGAGTCAAACTCTCCGAGGTCGTCGCCGAGGTCCAAAAGAAAGTCAAATACGAGTTGGAGCGCACCTTTGGTGTGCCCTTTGGATCGGTGAATGTCTTCGTGACCGACATCAAAGAGGCCAACTGACCATGAGAACCATTGAAGCGGCGACGCTGAAGGCGATGTTCCTCTCCGCCGCGAACAACCTATATAACCATTACCCCGAGATCGACCAGCTCAACGTTTTCCCCGTTCCCGATGGCGATACCGGCATGAACATGAACCTCACCGTCTCCTCTGGCGCGAAAGAGATCGCCAACCGTCCCGAAGACGATGACATTTTCGCGCTTGCATCGAGTTTTTCCCGTGGCTTGCTCATGGGTGCCCGTGGCAATTCGGGCGTCATCACCTCCCAGATTTTCCGCGGCTTTGCCAAGGGCTTAGAAGGGCAAAAATACCTCAATGCCCGCGTCTTGGCCAAGGCGTTTGATTCGGCCCGCGAAGTCGCTTATAAAGCCGTCATGAAGCCGGTTGAGGGCACGATCCTCACCGTCATCCGCGAATCCAGTGCATCGCTTCTAGAATTCGTAAAAGCCGATACGACCGTCGAAGAGGCCTTCAGTCATCTCGTCGTCGCGGCGAGGGAATCGCTTGCCCATACCCCGGATTTATTACCGGTCCTTAAGGAAGTCGGCGTCGTCGACTCCGGCGGCGCGGGTTTAGTCACCATACTCGAAGGCATGGAAGCGGCCGTCAAAGGCCAATTCATCGAGCGTAAAGGCGAAGCCACCGCGACCCAAGAGCCCGTCGCTTCCCCTTATGCCGGGGCCAAGATCGCCGATGCCGAGGAAGGCTTTGGCTATTGCACGCAGTTCATTCTTCGCCTTGGCAACGAACCCGATAAGAAGACCTTCGTCGAGAAGAACTTCAAGAAGTTCCTTTTGGGACATGGCAATTCCGTCGTCATCGTCCAAGACGGCGACATCGTCAAAGTCCACGTCCATACCCTGACCCCGGGCAACATGCTCAACTATGCCCAGCAATTCGGCGAATTCGTCACGATCACCATTGAGAACATGACCGAAGAGCACCACAACATCGAAGCCGGTAAGAAGGCGACCGATTATTCCGTGTCAACGGAAGATAAGAAACCTGCCGAGCCGATCCTCCTGCATTCGGAACTTCCCGAAGAGGAAGTGCTTCCGGAGAAGGATTTCGGTCTTATCTCCGTTTCTAGCGGCGCCGGATTAGACGAGATATTCCGCGAACTTGGCGTCGACGTGATCGTCTCGGGCGGACAGACCATGAACCCGTCCACCGAAGACTTCGTCAAAGCCATCAAAGCGACCCGTGCCCGTCACGTGTTCCTTCTCCCCAATAACTCCAACATCGTCATGGCGGCCTCGCAAGCTTGCGACGTCATGGAGGGAAGCGGGATTACCGCGCGCGTCATCCCGTCGAAGACCATTCCCCAGGGCATGAGCTGCGCGGCGGCATTCAACCCCGAACTCGCCCCCGACGATATCTTCAAGGCGATGAAGGCGGCGCTTCGCACCGTCAAATCGGGCTCGGTCACTTACGCGATCAAAGACACCGAGATCGAAGGCGTCCACATCACGAAGGACTATTACCTCGCGATGAAGGACAAGGCCATCGTCTCCTGCGTCAAGGACCGTTCCGAGGCCCTCAACGACCTCGTCGATTCGCTTCTTGGGAATAACTCCTTCATGCTCACGATCCTCGTGGGCGAAGACATCTCCGACGAAGAAATGGAACGCATCGAAGCCGACCTTATGGAACGTTATGGCGACGACATCGAAATCGACGTCAAACGCGGCGATCAACCCGTCTATTCCTTCTTGGTTGGGGTCGAATAAGCAGCACTCATGGACGAGGCGCGCGAATGCGCGTCTTTTCTATTTCTCTTTCGGGTACAATCTTACCTAGTAAAAGGGAATCCTTATGTTCAAACGAATCGGAATCATCGGGGCGATGGAAGCGGAAGTCGCCTTACTCAAGAACGTCTCCAAAATCTCTAAGAGCACGCGACTCTGCGACATGGAGTTCGTGGAAGCAAATCTTGCGGGAGTGGAAGTCGTCATCGCCCAATGTGGCATGGGTAAGGTCAACGCCGCGCTATGCGCCCATACGATGATCCATTTGTTTCGTTGCGAAGCGCTCATCAATAGCGGCGTCGCGGGCTCTTTGGACGATGGACTTAACATCTGCGACTTTGTGATCTCCACCAAGGCCATCCAGCACGATTACGACGCCTCGCCGATTGGTTTTAAGAAAGCCGAGATTCCCTATACGGGGCTCGTGGGTTTTGAGGCAGACCCAAGGCTTGTGGAAGCTGCGCTAGAAGCGGTGGACCACGTCGTGGGGAAGAGTCATGGCGTCGCCGGCGTCATTTGCTCGGGCGATCAATTCATCGTCGATATCGGCAAAAAAGAAAGCATTCATCGCGATTTCGGCGGTTTATGCTGCGAGATGGAAGGGGCTGCGGTGGCCCAGACCTGCTACCTAAGCCACGTCCCCTTCGTCATCATTCGCTGCATTTCGGATAAACCCGATGGCAGCGTCATCATGAACTTCGAGGAATTCTCCAAGATCGCCGCGATCAAAGGCGCGGAAGTCGTGCGTTACTTGATTGAGCATCTTTCCCATTGAGATTGGTGGTCCCTTAAAGGGGAGCTTTGGTAGATAAACTTTTTTCCTCAATTTTTTCGATTCGTTATAATGACTCTGCAATCCATCGATTCCAGAGGTTTGACCATGAAATCGAAAAAGACTCTTTTGCTCGCTCTTCCCGCTTTGTCCCTTGCCTTTGGCGCGGTCGCCTTGGCTTTCTCGGCACGTCAAGGAGGCCTGATTGGGGCACAGGCGGCGGACTATTCCCTTTCTAACCGCAGCCTGTCCGTGGACGAAAGCGGCTTCCATGCCTCGTTCAACGTGACGGACAACAACCTCGACATGAAGGGCTGGCTTCTTTGTTTATTCGAGAACAAGCCTTCCTATGATTCGAACCGAAAGTTGAATGGCTCGAATAATTTACATCCCTTTGGCGTGGAAGACTGCAAGCATTATTTCTTCGCCGCATCCACCGAGAAAACCGGCACGATGGAAGTCACCTGGGCCGCGGATGCCGCCGATCAAAAGCAAGCCTGGGACACCGGCGAAACCAAAGGTGAAGCAGGCAAGACCTTGGCCGATTATTTCGATGATCAGGATTGGTACATCGTCATCGGTCCGCGTCATTACAACTCAGATTGGGCTGAAAGCTATGATAGCGATGATAAAGGCGCCGGATACCAGCGATATTGGGAAAACTGCGATTACTACGTTGGCCAAAAAAGCATTGTCCTAGGCGATTTCCCCGATGGGCAGATCTACCTCGACTTATCCGAACGCGAAGCATGGTTGGACGCGGGAGCAAAATTCGCCGTCTATTTCTGGGACGATAACTCCAATAGCGCCTATTCCGATTTCGCTTCCAAAGTGGATGGGTTAAACAACATCTACGTCGCTTCCTACGAGCTCGACTTCAACCCGACGGGGATGCTCGTCGTGCGCAATAGCCCCGCCGCGGAGGCACCGGTTTTGTCTGGCACTGATTTCTGGGGCCAAAGCGGAGACGTCGGCTTCTATGAAAGCGGCGTGATCGGCATCAAGGAAGGCCATGATTGGTCCAACCCCCTTGCCACCGTCGATGGACTGGAGAAGCAACTCGTCCTCGACCACTACAAGCGCAACATCAAGGGCCATTCGGAACACTATAACGAAAGCGTGAACCTCAAAGTCGGCGATGAATTCGTCATCACTTTCAATGGGGAAGCGTGTACGACCTATTCGACCCTCGACTTAATCGAAAGCGCCTTTGAGATCCACGAAAACAAGATTCGCGTGAAAACGGCAGGGGAATACGCGTTCTACTTCGACACCACCGACAAGTCGCTTTACATCACTTCCCCGACGGTCGCCGCCGCGGACGAATGGGCGCAAACCTTCCTTGGCGAAAGCTGTACGAGCACCAAGGAGAATTGGGAATACCACGCGGATACCTATGCCTCTTTGAAGAATGGCTCGAAAGCCCTCTTCTCCGCCGCCGAACACGTTGGGCCTTCCGTGGAAGTCGAAGGCTTCATCGCCATGGCCGTCCAGCGTTATGACTATGTCATCGCACTTTATGGCACGGATGATTATGAGGACTTCATGGGACGTAAAGACGTCATCAATCCGACCGCTTTCATGGTTCAAGGCATGTCCCAAAATAACCGTTCCATGGTCCTTGCCATCACCTTTGGGGCCGTTGCCCTAACCGCGGGAGTCGCCGCCTTGATGCTCCTTGCCAAAAAGCGCAAGCAACGCTAAAAGAGAAGTCTCTTAAGCCTTGGGTTCGCCTGAGGCTTTTTTCTATTTGGGGCCTCTCCACCTTTGGTGGGATAAGCACGTATAATGTTGCTTGATGGTTCTTGGAGCGTCGAAGAAAGAACAGGAACTCCTCTTGAAGATGGGCATCGTGAACCAAGAGGCGTTGCTTGATCATTTCCCTCGAAGATACGAGGACTTTTCGCTTACCCCAAAAGAAGCGATCTACAGCATGAAGCAAGGCCAGAAAGCGGTGTTTTATGGGACGCTTTCCGGAACGATAAAGAACTATCGCTTCGCTAAAGCGAGCAAGGCCACGTTTTATTTCCGTAACAGCTACGGATTCGATGTCTTTTTCGTCGCCTGGAATCGCCCGTTTCTTGGCAAAGCATTGCTCCCAAACGAGTTCTATACCGTGCAGGGAAGCTATGACGAAAAGGAACATTGCTTCAACTTAATGAGCTTCAAGAAAGGGAAGATCGAGAACACGTTGGTCCCCGTCTATTCCTTACCCAATGACTTCCCCGAGCATCGGTTCCATCGCTTGATCGATTTGGCGTTAGAAGGGGACATTCCCGACCGTTTACCCGAAGGACTCGAGCAAAAATACCGTCTTCCACACCGCAAGGACGCCTATCGTTTCACCCATCATCCGCATAGCAAAGAAGAACTCGCCCAAGGGTACCGCTACTTCAAATACGAAGAGGCTTTGCTGTTCTGCTTGAAAAATCAACAAATCAAGAAAGAGAACAAGGCGTTGGTGAAGAAAACGCCTGCGAAGATCAACCGCGAAGCGCTTGATTCCTTCATCAAAAAACTCCCTTATCCGCTTACTTCCGACCAAGCCAAAGCCGTGGAGGAAGCCACGCAGGACATGGATGCGCCTACGGTCATGAACCGCCTTCTTCAAGGCGATGTTGGAACCGGGAAAACGTTGGTGGCCGCGGTGCTTGCCTACGCCAATTTCACCAGGTATCGCCAGACGGCGCTCATGGCCCCGACGGAAGCTTTGGCAAGGCAACACGCCCATACCTTAAGGCAACTTTATCGCGGCAAGCTAAACGTCGCGTTGCTTCTTGGCTCCACCAGCGCCTCAGAACGCCGGGCGTTACTCCAAAGCATCCAAGAAGGGTTCGTCGACGTTATCGTCGGCACGCACGTCCTTTTCTCTAAGGATGTCTTCTACGCTTCCTTGGGGCTTGTGCTTATCGACGAACAACATAAGTTCGGCGTGAACCAGCGCGTGGCGCTTCTTGGCAAAGGGGAAGAGGCGGACTTGTTGTTAATGACCGCGACCCCGATTCCAAGAACCTTGGCCTTAACGCTTTATGGGGATATGGACGTTTCGACGTTGGAGGTGTTTCCCGCCGCGCGGCGCAGTGTCACGACCTGGGTATTACCCCCAAAAGATCCGCGCATCAAACGTTCCATCGACCACGTTTTGCAAAGCGGGGGACAAATCTATGTCGTCGCCCCCCAAATCGAGGAAAGCGATCGGCCTGGTTTCCTGTCCGCGAAGAAACTCTATGAGGGGTATGCCAAGGTCTATCCCGAAGAAGCGGTGTTGCTCCATGGCAAGATGAGCGCCGAGGAAAAAGAAGCGGCTCTTGCCTTATTCGTCTCGGGGGAAAAGAAAATATTGGTCGCGACGAGTTTGATCGAAGTGGGGATCGACGTTCCTAAGGCACGTCTACTCATCGTTTATGAGGCGACGCATTTCTCTTTATCTTCGCTCCATCAGTTACGGGGGCGCGTTGGGCGCGATGGAAGCAAGGCGGCTTGTTATCTCATCGATTCGGGGGACGATCCCGAGGGAACCGAGAAACTCAATATCTTGGCTAAGACCGATGATGGCTTTGAGATAGCGAAAGAAGATTTGTCGATGCGTGGGTTTGGGGAGCTTTCAGGCACAAAGCAAAGCGGCCTTTTGGATTTACGTTTCGCTTCGGTGGTGGACGACTATCGGATGTTCCAATGCGCCTATGAGGACGCTAAGAGCATCTTGGATCATCCCAAAGCGCCCCGTCATGGCTATTGGATCACGCTTGCGAAGACGATGACGATTACCCGCGGGTGACGTGGAATCAGAGCCTTTTGGGCAGTAAATGCAAAGATAATGTTCAATAAAACAAACATTAAGATTGTTGGCATGTATCGTATTGGCATTTTGTAGTGAGGAGTCATTAAGGCTTATCAAATTCAACAATAGTTACGAGGTTAGATAATGGGACATGTTCTTGCTAAAACGATTCTTATTTCTCGAACCATTGAGCTCATTGCAAAGAAATACAAGCTGAGCATCGACGAGGCCAGAAATAGGTTTTATGACTCGAAGGTTATCGATATGTTGGACGATGATGAAACAGGCCTTTATGGAGAATCGGCCTTATACTTGCTATCTCTTTTCGATGAACAATTGAAAACGCGTCATGTGAAGAACTAAACCCTTCTTTCTGGGGTTATGTTCAACCAAAGTACGAACAAATATTCCAAAAGTTCGTTTTCGGACCAACGAATTCCCGTGCCCTTATTTATATAAGGGAATTTGGCTGATAGAATATGCCCATGGCCAGTGAATACATCGCCTTATATCGCCGGTTCGGGATTTTGCCCAAAAACGAGGAACTCTACTCCTTGGCTTTCACGCATTCTTCCTATAACGGCATGGCGGGAACCCGTCACCAGGACTATGAACGTTTGGAGTTTTTGGGCGATGCCGTCGTGGGCATGGTCGTCTCCGAACTTTGCTATATCTACCACCCCGAGATGGAGCAGGGGAAACTCTCCGTATTGAAGAGCCAATTCATCCGCACCTCTTCGGAAGCGGGGTACTGCAAGAAACTCGGGCTTAACGAATACATCCGCGTCGGGGCGAGCTTTGCCAAAGACGCCAGCGCGAATCTTTCTCTTCTTGAAGACGTGTTCGAATCCTTCATTGGGGCGGTTTACCTCGACCAGGGATTAGATGTGTGCTACCGCATCGTCCGCGGCATTTTCGAAGAGGATGTCAAATCCGCCCACGTGGACATGACGACCAACCCGAAGTCCTATCTGCAGGAATGCATGCAAGCCGACAAGAAAGAGTCGGTGACTTACCGCATCGTCGCCGAGCGCGGCAATAGTCAAGACAAGATCTTCGTCGCCGCGGTGTATTTCGAAGGCTCGGAGATCGGGCGCGGGGAGGGGCGAAGCAAGAAAGCCGCCGAAACCGCCGCCGCAAGCGACGCCTTGGCCAAGATGTCTTTACCGGAGTAAACCATGGGCTTATTTTCCTTTTTGAAAAACAAGTTCTCCAAGAAAGAGGAGAAAACCACCGACGCGGCGAAAAGCTACGAAAAGGGGTTAGAGAAATCTCGTAAGGCCTTCGCGTCGAAACTCGAGGCGTTATCGAAGCGTTATGCCTCGGTCAACGAAGATTATTTCGAAGAACTCGAGCAGATCCTCATCGAGTCGGATGTCGGCGTCGAACTTTCCTTGCGCTTAATTGAGGGCTTGCTTGATCAAGCCAAAGCGGAGAAGATCTCCGACCCCAAAGCCATCAACGAAGCGCTCGTGGACGCGATGTTCGTCGACTATGCCACCGCCGGGGAATCGATCCAAAACGAGATTTCCTTCGTGCCCGAAGGCCCGACCGTCCTTCTCGTCTGCGGGGTCAACGGGGTAGGCAAAACCACCTCGATCGCAAAACTAGCTTACCGTTATCAAAAGCAAGGCAAGAAAGTCGCCCTCGCCGCGGGGGATACCTTCCGCGCGGGTGCGGTGCAACAGCTCGCCGTCTGGGCCGCGCGCCTTAACGTGCCCATCATCACGGGCAAAGAAAACGCCGATCCTTCTTCCGTCGCTTACGATGGGGCCAAATACGCGAAGGAACATAACGTCGATTTGCTCATCGTCGATACGGCCGGACGCTTGCAGACGAAGAATAACTTGATGCAAGAACTCGGCAAGATGACCCGCGTCTTATCCAAAGAGATTCCGGGCGCACCGCATGAGACCTTCCTCATCATCGACGCGACCACGGGACAAAACGGCGTCCTTCAGGCAAAGGCCTTCAAGGAAGTCGCCCCCTTAACGGGCATCGTCATCACCAAGATGGATGGCACCTCCAAAGGCGGCATCATCCTCTCCATCCGTGACGAACTCGGCGTACCGGTCCGCTTCATCGGCTTAGGCGAGAAGATGGAAGACCTACGCGAATTCGACCTAGACCAATACCTCTACGGCTTACTTCTAGGAGAAAACGCGGATGAGTGAGCACGATAACCAGGTGTTGACGGAGTGGAACGACAAGGTCGATCTGTTCAAAGCCTACGAGGACATGCTTAGTCCCACGCAGCGTCAGATCCTCTCGCTCTACTTCGATTACAACCTCTCGGTGAGTGAGATCGCGCAAGAGCGCGGCATCACCCGCGCCGCCGCATACGATGCGTTAAAGAAAGGCATGGCGAAGCTCGTCTCCTACGAGGAACGGCTCCACCTCGTCAAAATCGATGGGATCCTTCACCGCATCGAAGGAATCCTCAAAGAACGTGAAGAACTAGAAAAAGACGAAGAACTCGCAAAACTACTCAAGGAGGCAAATGACGATGGCATTTGAATCGCTGTCTGACAAATTATCCGGTGTGTTCAAGAAGATCCGCGGGCAAAGCAAGCTCACGGAAAAGAACATGGACGATATGCTGCGCGAAATCCGCGTGGCGCTTCTTGAATCCGACGTGAATTTCAAAGTCGTTAAATCGTTCATTAACGACGTCAAGGAAAAAGCCCTAGGCCAAGATGTTTATAACAAAGTCAACCCGTCCCAAATGATCGTCAAGATCGTCCACGACGAGATCCAAGACCTTTTGGGCTCCGAACAAGAAGGCATCGCCTTTGAAAAGCCGCTGACCGTCATCATGATGGTCGGTTTGCAAGGCACTGGTAAAACCACGACCGCCGGCAAACTCGGCTACCATTTCCAAAACAAACTCGGCAAGAAAGTGTTAGTCGCCGCCTGCGATATTTACCGTCCGGGCGCGATCGACCAGTTAGAAGCGGTCTCCAAAGCCGCGGGCATTGGGTTCTATGCCGAGGGCGACAAAGTCGACCCGGTGAAGATCGCCCTTCACGCGAAAGAGAAGGCCCTCAAGGAAGGCTATGACACGTTGATCATCGATACCGCCGGTCGTTTGCAGATCGACGAAGCGTTGATGGATGAGCTTAAGCGCATCAACCACGAACTCCATCCTAAGGAAGTCTTGTTGCTCGTCGACGCCGCCTCAGGCCAAGACGCGGTCAACGTGGCCAGCGCCTTCAACAAGGACCTGCGCCTTTCCGGCGTCATCTTGTCCCGTTTGGATGGCGATGCCCGTGGCGGTGCCGCTTTATCCATCAAATACCTCACCGGACTCCCGATTAAGTTCGCCGGCGTCGGTGAGAAGATCAGCGAGCTCGACGCGTTCTATCCCGACCGTATGGCCGATCGAATCCTTGGTATGGGCGACGTGGTCACCCTCGTCGAGAAGGCCAAGGAAGCCATCGACGAGAAACAAGCCGAACGCGACGCGCGCAAGATGCTCGATGGGGAATTCACCCTCGAGGACATGCTTCGTCAGATGAAGCAGGTACAGAAAATCGGTTCCATCGGCTTCATTGCCAAGCTTATCCCTGGCATGCCGAAACTTACGGACGAACAACAAGAGAAAGCCAAGGCCGAGATGAAGGTGTTCGAGGCCATCGTCCAATCGATGACCCCCTATGAACGCCGCCATCCCGAAATATTGCGCTTCTCGCATAAAAACCGCATCGCGAAAGGCTCGGGATATACCAATGCCGACGTCAACCGCGTCTTGCGGAAGTTCGAGCAATCCAAACAGATGATGAAGCAGATGAAACAATATCAAAAATCCGGACGTATGCCCCCAGGAATGGGCGGCATGGGCGGATTAGGAGGAGGCTTCTAATATGGAGACGACACAAAACATCTTTCGACCCCGCGAGATGTATGAGACGATGCTCAAGAATCAGTATCATGCCGCCGCGGAACAGTTTTACGATGCCTTAGCGCGTCAGGCGAACACCGACCAAGCAACCAACGCGATGCACGTGAAGGACTACAAAGCCGCTGAGGAAGAAGTGAAGGCGGCGGAAAAGAGCCTTGGCAAAGCCAAATCCAGCAAAGGCTGGACCATCTTTGGCATCGTCATCAGTTTCCTCGCCGCGATTATCGTGGGCGTCATCGGTGGGATGAATGCCAAGACGATGTGGTGGCTGATCCTTGTCGCCGTCGCCTTGCTTGGCTTAGGCGTCTTCTTCATCGTGTTATTGAACACCAAAGTGAAGAACGCGGTCGCTTTGGCCAAAGAAGAACTTGAGAAGAAGAAAGCCATCGCCAAGACGAAGCTCGACCTTTGCTACAAAGACATGGAAGGGCTCAACGACTTGCTCGATGACTCCATGCCCTGCCAAGTCATGGAAAAGGCCACTCCGCTAATCGACCTCGACCGCACCTTTACCCCAGAGCGTGTCTCCTACATGAAAGACACCTTCGGCTTCAAGGAAGAGACCGACCCCGATACTTCGGTATTAGGCGTTCTTTCGGGCCATATCCAAGGCAATCCGTTCGTTTTGGAGAAAGTGTTCCGCCACGAGGTGCGCGACAAAGTCTACGAAGGCACCCTGGTCATCACCTGGACGACCACGTCCACCGACGCGGATGGCCATTCCCATACGGAAACCCACACTGAGACGCTCCACGCCGAAGCGATCCACCCCGCCCCGTCTTATTGGGACGAGACCCGTTTGATCTTCGCGTCCGAAGTCGCCCCGAACCTCCATTTCTCCCGCCAGCCTAGCGGTATGTCCGATAAGTCGGATAAGGAGAAGGAGAAGTTCGTCCGCCGCAGAGTCAAAGAACTCGACAAGAAAGAAGAAAAAGCCATCAAAGAAGGGAAGAACTTCACCAAACTCGGCAACGATGAATTCGAGGCCTATTTCGGCGCGGATAACCGCGACCACGAAGTCGAATACCGCTTGATGTACAACGCCCTTGCCCAAGTCGCGACCCTCGACTTGCTCAAAAACCCCAAACCTTATGGCGATGACTTTGTCATGGTGAAGGATGGGATGCTCACTTCGGTGTGCTCGCGGCACTCGCAGAATTTCGATTACTACGCGACGGCCAATAGTTTTGCCAACTACGACTTCGCCGCGGGCAGGAAGTACTTCATTGATTATTGTGATGCCTTCATCCGTGGCCTCTTCTTCGATTTGGCCCCGATTCTTGCGGTCCCGCTTTATCAGACCCATAAGCCCCGCGATTACATCTATAACGGGGGCTATCCGACCAACCTCTCTTCCTTCGAGCATGAGTCCCTCATCAACAAGATGGACCGCGGTCTTTTCATGCCTAAAGACGCGGACGAAAGCTTGCCATTGCTCTTAAAGGAAAGCAACGCCGTCAAAGCCGGGCGCAGCGACGAAGTGTGCGTCTCCTCCCGTTCTTATAAGACGACCCCGATGGTCGATTACGTGTCGGTCCATGGCGGAGACGGCCACTTCCACGATGTCCCCGTACACTGGATTCAATACGACGAAGTGTCGTGCAAGCGCAACGTCGGTATCGCCGGCAGCAAGAAGTCCCGCTCCGTCTGGAACCATTCGTCCCTTGAGCCGTTAAAGAAATACCTCAAGGACAACTTCCATTTCGAGCGCGGCTTGGTGAGCTTCTACTTGGGTGAAAAGGATCACTTGAACTCCAAGGATGGCGACGAGATCGACAGCTACCTCAACAAGGACTAGCCAAATAGGCTAGAGCGCATGCTTGTAGCGTCCATTACGCTCCATATTTAACTTGCAAAGCAAATACTCTAAAATCAATACGATTCAAATAGGAGGAATCAACTATGCCAAACGAATTAGATGAAACGGATGTTTCCACAATTAACACCGCGGGTCGCGACGTCCACGTCATCGACAAGAAAGTCGGTGTCAAATTAGAGGCGATGGACAAGTTCGTCAACATCTTCCTTTGGTTCTTGCCGCTTCCGATCATCTCTGGTCTTATCTATCAGGGACGTAAAGTCAAAGCGAAGAACTATCTCCAGCAGCTCCAGCAGAAGATCCAACATGCCGCTTCGACCATCGATAACTACCAGCTTCAGCGCGTGACCATCCTTCAAAACACCGCCAAGCTCGTTGAGAAGGCCACCAACTTAGACAAAGAGACCTTCACCGAGATCGCCCGTCTTCGCAGCGGTTCGGTCGCTTCTGACGAAGCCCGTATCGAACTCGCCAACAAGCTCGACGCGGCCGAGAAGTCCATCAACGTCGCCTTCGAGAATTACCCCGAGCTCAAGGCCCATGGCGAAATCCGCGACGCGATGCAGCAAAACAGCATGCTCCAGCAGCAAATCACCGCGGCGCGTGAAATCTACAACGACTCCGTCCTCCGCTGGAACACCGAAATCTTCCAGGCTTGGGCGAAGAAATACGTCGCTGCCAAGGAAGGTTACACCACCCGTATCCCCTTCATCGCTTCCGCTGAAATCAAGGCGGCCAGCGAAGGCGTCTTCTTCTAAGGGAAAGTCCCATCAAATCCAAGGGTCGCGTTGCGGCCCTTTCTTTTGTGCCTGTTCTCGTGGGGCCGCGGGCGGTAAAATGAATTAACTAATTGGGGGATTACATATGGGTTTATTCAACTGGAAAAAGAAACGAAAACCGGATGCTGCTGCGCCGAAGAAAGAGATTTCTGACGAGATAAGGGACCTGATGAACAGGGATCTAAATATGGACGACGTGTCGGCATCCGCCTTTTCCGAAGAAGACAAGATGCGCCTTGAAGAGTTCTTGGATTCCACCTCAGACCTTTCTAGTGACGATAGTGAAGATGAAAGGGGCCTGATGGCCCTGGCTCAAAATAACGTCGACGTGTCGGCACCCGCCTTATCCGCAGAAAACCAGATACGTCTTGAAAAGTTCGTAGTTTCCACCTCAGACCTTTTTCGTGACGATAGCAAAGAAGCAAGGGATGCTGGAAACTCATTTCTCCGCATGCTCGCGGACCTAGGCCGACATGCTAGTCCCTATTTATCTGACAGAGCGTTCGCGGAGGAATTTTTCGAATATGCAATGCGGTGGCGCGCATTCTTTCAAAGCAAGGAAAACCGAGAATTGTTCCGCGATGGCGATGTTGTAAAATTGGCCATCAACCACCTTTTGCTCAAGGACCAGACATGGAGTCTAAAATACGACATGATTCAAATTCGGGAAGAGGTCCGTCTCATGAAGTCCAAACTTCAAGAAGAAAGAGGTCCTAGTGGCCCTTACATTCAGCAGACAATGGAACGTGTTCGTGATAAGAAGATTCGTTATGAACAATGTGAAAAAGAATGCGCAAGGGCGGCATCTGCCCTTAAGACAACCGAACTTGCGTTAAAGGCTAAGGGCGTCAACCTAGGCGTAGAGATGGATCAACCCGTTTTGGAAAACGAAGAAAAAACGGAAGCCGATATGAGTGCGGCTCCCGACGTTTCAGATATCCCTTTCAACTTCTGATTATCGAATAAAGAAAAAAGGAAAAGACATGCTTAGTGCATGAACTTTTTGCCCTTTTCAATGGCGTCTAATTCCCATGATGGAGTAGTGCCTGAATCCGCTTCATCTAACAGTTTCCTATCTTGATTAGAAAGTGTCAATTTATCAAATAGGTCAGGGCGGTGCTTCCGGGTCAAAAGGAGGGATTGCTTCCTGCGCCATTTCGCGATGGCCTGGTGGTTGCCAGAATAAAGGATCGAAGGGACTTCCTGACCCTGGTATTCATAGGGTTCGGTGAATTGCGGATATTCAAGCAGGTTGTTATCAAACGATTCCTCGTCCAAAGAGTCGCGGGTGATCGCGCCATCTAAAAGACGGATGACGGCATCCGAGATTCCCATCGCGGGGATTTCCCCGCCGGTGAGGATGTAGTCTCCGATGCTTACTAGTTCGTCCACATAGGCGTTTACACGCTCGTCAATTCCTTCATAATGTCCGCAAACAATCATTAAATCATCCAGTTTTGCGAACTTTTTAGCCATATTTTGGTCAAAGGTCTTCCCGCGGGGCGACATGAGAATCACGTGCGTTCCTTCTTTTTTGTTCGCGCTAATCGCGTCGACGATTGGCTGTGCTTTTTGGACTAAACCAGCACCCCCTCCAATAGGCGGGGTATCCGTGCGGCCATATTTGTCTTTGGTATAATCGCGGATATTGACGGCCTTAAACGTCGCGACTCCTTTTCCTAAGGCGCGCTTGATGATCGAATTGGTTTGGAAGCCCTCGAACATCTCGGGGAATAAGGTGAGGACGGTGATGTTCATAACATCCCCTCCACGACGTGGATATTGATGGTCTTATTTACGTAATCAATATCACCGACAAAACTGTCAACAAACGGCACGTAGAACACCTTATTATCCACTCCTTTGAAACGGAGATTCGGGGTGGGGGCGTTCTCCAAAACGCCAAGTACTGTGCCGATGGTTTTCCCTTCGTCATCGACGCCTTTCATGCCAATAAGATCGTCAAAGCGAACATACCCTTCCGGAAGCGGTGCGTCCTCTTTGTTCATGTCTAGGCTATAACCCATATAGGTCTTCGCTGTCTCCGGGTCGAGGATTTCCTTGAAGCCAAGAATCAGGGCGTCTCCCTTGATTGAGACGTAGTTCAAAGTGACTTCGAGGGAACCACGCTTCCCGTTGAGGAAATACTTATGTCCCTTTTTGAAGCGAAGCTCAGGGAATGAGGTCAATGAAAAAGCGTGGACTTGGCCTTTAAGACCAAAGGGTTTGGCGATGCTGGCGATTGAAATGAGTTCCATAGGTGAAAAGGAAAGGCGAGGAGTTATTCCCCCTCGCCGTTATTTTCCTCGCCGAAGCTTTCGAACTTCAAGTGGATTCGTTGATTGGTCCCATCGACCTTGCCGGCGATGCCGATGACTTCGCGGAGCGCATTGGCAACCATTCCGCGGCGTCCGATGAGTCGGGCGGTGTCTTCGGGTTCGGAGACGATGAGAATGGTGGTGTCGCGCTTCGAGGAGCCGGGGAGTTCGCGGATTAAGACCGCTTCCGGGTTCTCGATGAGGGGATCAATGATCGGATGCAAGATGGCGGCGTAGTCGCGTTCCATTATTTGCTTCCTTTGGCTTTGCTATCCGCGTACTTGGCCATGATGCCCTGAGCGGAGAGCATGGCGCGGACGGAGTCGCTGGGTTGAGCGCCGAGGTTGAGCCACTTAAGGGCGAGCTCCTCGTTGATTTGGGCGGCCTTCGATCCCAAGGCGGGGTCATAGGTGCCAATCTGCTCGATGTAACGGCCGTCCCTGGTGAAGTGGGAATCGGCGGCGACGATGCGGTAGAACGGATCTTTGTGACGTCCGATGCGGGTCAAACGAATTTTGACAGACATGGTTGTTCCTCCTTTTGACGGGCATAACTATGGGGGTTTTGAGTATGGGTGTCAAGCATTTTTGCCTAACAGGCGTAATAATTCGTTAAAAGTATTCCTTTTATGCCTTTCATAGTGAAAAAATGAGCACTTAGAATGCTGGTTGGTGTGATTTTTCTTGCCCTTGCCCATGCTTATGCCTATACTTACTCCCGCTCCCTAAGGGAGATACGCAGGCTCCGCCGTCCATTCGTCACCGGACGTGAACCTGAAGAGAAACCATTTGTCCTAGGAGGAAATACACATGAACCTCAATCTCGTGAACGAAGTCGCCGCCACTCAGCTCCGCAGCGACATCCCCGAATTCTCGTCCGGCGACACCATCAAGGTGTATGTCCGTATCATCGAGAACAAGAAAGAGCGCAACCAGGTTTTCGAAGGTGTGGTCATCCAGCGTCGCGGTGGCGGCGTTGCCGAGACCTTCACCGTTCGCAAGATCTCGTCGGGCATCGGCGTGGAACGTACCTTCCCCGTCAACTCCCCCTCGATCGCGAAGATCGAAGTGGTCAAGCGTGGCAAAGTCCGTCGCAACAAGATCACCTACATCCGCAAACTCTCCGGTAAAGCCGCCCGTATCAAAACCCGCGACTAAGCCAAACTTATCCGACCGTGACGATGAGCCTCTGCAAAGGGGCTCTTTTTTCGTGTGCATTTGCCATTTTAGGCAAACTCTTCGATAATCATGCTCGTGGAAGAAACGCGTGACTATGTAGCGGAAGGGGAACTTTCGACCCCAGCCCCAGAAAAAAAGAAAAAAACGCGGTGGTGGAGCGTCGTCATCGACGTTTTGGTCGTCGCGGCCTCGGTCATCACCATCGCCGTTTCGATCAACGCGATTTATTTAAGCGCAGCCTATAATCTTCCTTTTTTCGTTAACGGCATGTCCATGTATCCGACGCTCAATGCGAATGCGACGGATTCTTCGGGCAATGCGTTGACGTGGCGTCGCGGCTCGAACCATGTGGGTGATCACGTGGACTTCGGTTATGCCAAAACGGGCGATAAGGATAATTGGTCCGGTTCGTTGAAACGTTATGACGTCGTCATCACCTATTATCCCGAGAACTACGTAACCGATAGCAGCGGTAATTACGTCCGCGACGCGGAAGGGAAACTCATCCTTCATAGCAACGCGAAGACCAAGATCAAACGTTTGATTGGCATGCCCGGGGAAACCGTTACGTTCGATGCCTTCAAAGAGGGCATGGATGAGGTTTATAAGGCGTGGGGCAAAACCACGATCAACAAAGGCTTGGACAATGAACAGGTTTTGGAAAACCTCTACACGATGAAAGACTTCCCCGACGTCAACGGGGTCAGTTATAACTACCCGACGACCTCCTGCCATTACGAGCTCACCAATGATCAGTATTTCGTCATGGGCGATAACCGTGGCAATTCCTCGGATTCCCGCGAGAAAGGCCCCGTTCTTAAGGAAATGATCGTCGGCAAGGCGTTCTTGGTCGTCGATAAGCGGGAACTCAAACAAGACTTAACTCCAACCGATGGATGGACTTATGTCTTCGTCCCGTGGACTTATCGGAGGATCGGCTAACATGGCTCAGCAAGGCGTCCATTATTTTCCTGGACATATGCAGAAGGCCCTCAGGGCGTTAGAAGGGTATGTCAAAGTCATTGACCTCATCGTGGAGATCGTCGACGCCCGCGCCCCGCTTTCAAGCCGGAACCCTTTGCTTGATGAACTTGCGCCGAACAAAGCGCGCCTTGTGTTGCTTAGCAAACAAGACCGCGCGGACGAAGCGGTGACCGCGCTTTGGCTCGATTATTTCAAAAAGAAAGGAATCGCGGCCGTATCAGCGAACCTTACCAAAGGTAAATTGTTGCAGGTATTGACTGATGCAACGGAACCCTTAATGGCGAAGAAGCGTGAAAAAGAAGCGCGCTTTGGCATGAAAAAACAACCTGCGAAGCTAATGATCGTCGGTATTCCAAACGTCGGCAAATCGACGCTGATCAATAGTCTTTGCGGTAAGCGCAAGGTCAACGTGGGAAACAAAGCGGGTGTGACCCGTGCGGAACAATGGATCCGCCTGGGCGAAGATTTCATTCTGCTCGATACTCCTGGGGTGCTTCCGATGAATTATCCAGACGGAGCGATGGCCGTGCGTCTGGCCTTGCTTGGCTGCATGAAAGAAGAAGTGTTGCCTACGGAAGATTTGGCTTATGCGCTACTTGGCTATTTCAAGGAAGAATATCCCCATGCGTTAAAAGAGCGCTTCGGGATTGAGGATGTGCGCCAAAAAGAAAGCGATGACGTCTTCTATTCAATGGCCAAGACACGGTTGCTTTTGGAAGGAAACGAACTTTCTTTAACGAAGGCCTGTTATTTACTAATTAAAGAATATAAGGACGGATTGCTTGGGCGATTCTCCTTGGAGCGACCGGATGCTTGATTACGAGCGTCAATTCTATTCGGATGAAGTGACCGCGATCGTCGGCATCGATGAGGCGGGCAGGGGTCCTTTGGCAGGGCCGGTCGTCGCCGCGGCGTGCCTTTTTCCCAAAGACTATCAAAACGAGTCAATCAACGATTCCAAGCAATTGACCGCGAAAAAGCGCGACGCTCTTTTCGAGGAGGTCAAAGCTCATGCGATCGCCTATGGAATCGGCTTTGCAAGCGCGAAGGAAATCGATGAGCTCAATATCTATGCCGCGACCAAGCTGGCGATGAAGCGCGCCTTGGCCGAGATTCAGGCTCCCTATCAGTTGATCCTTACCGATGCGATGCCCTTCACCGATTTGCCCGTGCGGGTGATTCCCGTCATCAAGGGGGATGCGAAGGCGCTTAACATCGCGGGTGCGTCCATCCTTGCGAAAGTGACCCGTGACCGTTATATGGAAGAGCTTGAAAAAGAACATCCGGATTTTCATTTTTCCATCCATAAGGGCTATGGGACAAAGCTCCATATGGAAGAACTCGAACGCTTCGGTCCAATCGAAGGAATCCACCGTAAATCGTTTAAGCCGGTATCGAAGTTCTATTACGAGCAATTGACGCTTTTTTAAAAATTCTTTCGCACTTTTGCTCCTTTCGCCCCTATAGGTAGGGTGAAGGGAGTTTTTTCTTTATGATCACACCACGACAAGTCATCACGGCGCTAAGCGTCAAATACAAAGGCGATTGGAGGGCGATCCGAAAGGCCGTTTTAGAACATGAAAACATGAAAGATGAAGAGGTGCTGCGGCTACTTAAAACCATCAAATCGAACTATGTGACGATTTACGACGACGACTATCCGCGCGCCCTCATACAGCATTGCCCGCAGACGCCTTATGTCCTTTATTACTATGGCGATATCAAAATCGCCGGGAACCAAGAGAAGATCCTCACGGTGGTCGGAAGCCGGGAGCCAAGTGACTATGCCGCCGTGAAAACAGCGGAGCTTTGCGGTGAAATCGCCGCAAAAGGCATTGTAATTTGTTCGGGTTTGGCCCGTGGCATCGATGCGATTGCCGGCGATGCCAGCTGCCGTTATCCTGGAAAAAGCATCGCGGTTTTAGGATGTGGTATCGATCGCGTTTACCCATTAGAGAACACGGGACTTCGAAACACCATCGCCAAAAACGGGTTGCTGCTTTCCGAGTATCCCGGGAACCTAGCGCCCGAGCCGCGCTTCTTTCCTACGCGAAACCGAATCTTGGCTTGCCTTGCCCAAGCTTGTTTCATCGTCGAAGGGCGCGAGCATAGCGGGACCATGGTCACCGCCTCTTACGCGGCGGAGTTTTCCCGTGATGTGGGGGTGTTGCCCTTCCGAGCGGACGAAGGCTACATCAACAACACCCTCATCAAATTCGGGGCGGCGGTGATCGAGGATGCATCCGATTTGGAACTGCTTATGGAGACGCGAAAACCAATGTAAACGATTTCATAAATTTTCTTCTTCGGCCTTATAAATAAATTCCTTATTTATATATAAAGAAAAGGCGATTTGACCTCTTTGACAAGCCAAAAAAGGCGTGGCTATATACTCTCGAAATACGTTATGAAACTCGTCATTGTTGAATCTCCCACCAAGTCCTTAACCATCGGTAAGTATCTTGGCCCGGGCTATAAAGTTATTGCCTCGGAAGGACATATCCGCGATCTTTCGACGCGCGGCAAAGGCGGCCTAGGAATCGACATCGAAAACGGATTCAAACCGAATTGGGAAATCTCCGATCGCAAAAAAGGGCTCGTGGCCAAATTAAGCGCCGAGGCCGCGAAGGCAGACGAAGTCTTGCTCGCGACCGACCCAGACCGCGAGGGGGAGGCGATTTCCTATCATTTGGCCCAGGTTCTCCATTTGCCCGTGAAGACCACCAAGCGCCTTCAATTCCATGAGATCACCAAACCCGCCATCCTCGCGGCGATGGAGCATCCGGGAACGATTGACGAAAAACTCGTCCGCGCCCAAGAGACTCGACGTATGGAAGACCGTATCATCGGCTTCCGCGTCTCTTCCCTTTTGCAACGCAAAATCAACCTGCAATCCGCGGGTCGCGTTCAATCTTCCACCTTGCGCATGATCGTCGACCGCAAGAACGCGATCGATTCCTTCGTTCCCGTGGAATATTGGACCATCGAGGCGGAACTCACGATCGATGGCAAGAAATACAAAGCCCCGCTAACCCGCGTCGACGGTAAGCCTTTTAAGTGCTCCAATCGAGAGGAAGCGGAAGCGATTTTAGCGCGCATTCCAAAGGAACTTACGGTTTCTTCCATCTCCAAACAAGAGAGGAAGACGTTGCCTGGGCTTCCTTTCAAGACGTCCACGTTGCAGCAGGATGCCTACGCGAAATTCCATTTCAGCAACGCCAAAACCCAATCGGTCGCCCAGAAGTTATACGAAGGCTTGACCGTCAATGGGGAGCATGTCGGTTTGATCACCTACATGAGAACCGACTCCACGTCGATTTCCCCCGATTTCTATAACCGTCATTTCGTCCCCTTTGTCTTAGAGCGTTATGGGAAAGAATATTTAGGTGGCGTGCGTAAAGGCAAAGACTCCAAGAACGCGCAGCTTGCCCACGAGGCCATCCGTCCCACCGGCACGCACCGCACTCCGGAAGAAGTCGCCAAGTACGTTTCCCCCGACGAAGCTAAGCTTTATCGCCTTATTTATTGCCGTGCCATGGCGTCGATGATGGCGCCGAAAATCTCGGAAGGCACCACGGTGATCCTTTCGGGTAACGGCCTTGATTTCACCCTCACGGGATCGCGCGTTTTGTTTAAAGGCTACGCGATCATCTATGGCGATTTCGAGGATTCCGAAGAAGGAACGCTTCCGCCGATTAACGAAGGCGATTCCTACGCGGTGGATAAGATCGACGACGAACAGAAGTTCACTAAGCCCGAACCTCCTTATAACGCGGCTTCAATTGTCCGCGCGATGGAAGAAAAAGGTATTGGCCGCCCATCCACCTACGCTTCGACCGTCGATACATTAGTGAAGAGAAAATACATCACGACCACCAAAGGCGCGATTACCCCCACGGAAGAGGGGATAAAAGCCGTTGAGGTCTTAGGGGAATATTTCCCTGACGTCGTTTCCACCGATTACACCGCGGCCATGGAGGCCCAACTTGATAAAGTGGAGTCGGGCGAGAAGACCTTGCAACAAGCCATGGAGGATTTCTACGTTCCGTTCAACGAAAAATACGAACGCGCGAAAGAGCGCATGGAGAAAGAACCTCCCGAGGAAACGGGAGAGCTCTGCCCGGTCTGCGGAAGTCCCTTAGTCATCCGCAAGAGCCGCCGCGGCCAACCCTTCGTCGGTTGCTCTGCCTTCCCCAAATGCGACTACATCAAAAAAGAAGAAAAAGAACCGGATGAACCCACGGGCGAACTCTGCCCCGATTGCGGCAAACCCTTGGTCTATAAAAAGAGCAAGAAGGGCGAGAAGTTCATCGCCTGCACGGGCTACCCCACGTGCCGCTATACCCAAAACGTCGGCGCGCCCGCCACGCCGAAAGCGCCACGCAAAGAAGTGAAGCCGGAAGACATCGTTAAGCCTTGCCCAAAATGCAAAAAGGGCTATCTTGTGATTAAGCACGGGAAGAAGACCGATTTCCTTGGTTGCACCAATTATCCCCGCTGCAAATACCACGAATGGCTAAACGCGAAGAAAGAAGAGAAGTAATCCACGTAATCGGCGGCGGCCTTGCAGGAAGCGAGGCGGCCTTTTACTTGCTGAAAAAAGGATATTCGGTCGTGCTACATGAAGCGCGTCCGACCTATGAAGACCACGCGCATCATACCGCGGATTTTGGGGAGCTCGTCTGCTCTAATTCTCTGAAGTCCAAAGCGCTCGATAATGCCTGCGGATTGCTCAAGGAAGAGATGCGTCGTTTGGGGTCCATCATGATGGAATCCGCGTCGCTAAGCGAGGTCCCCGCGGGCAATGCGTTAAGCGTCGATCGCGAATCTTTTGCCGCTTCAATCACCGCAAAACTCCTCTCTTTTCCGCGCTTAAGCGTCGTGCGCGAAGAAGTGAAAAAACTGCCTGACGAGCCAACTATTTTAGCTACGGGGCCACTGACTTCCCCATCCTTGTTAGAGGAATTAGGGCGCTATACCGAAAAGGAGCACCTATCCTTTTTCGATGCCTCCGCGCCCATTGTGAAAAAGGATTCCATCGACTTTAAAAAAGCCTATTTCAAATCGCGTTATGAGCAGGGGGACGAGTCTTATATCAACTGCCCGTTTACCCGCGAGGAATATTTCTCTTTCGTCAATGAATTGATCCATGCCGAACGTGCACAAGTCCATGGTTTCGACACCCAATATTTCGAGGGTTGCCTGCCTGTGGAAGTCTTGGCGTCCCGTGGCGTTGAGACACTGCGCCATGGGCCACTAAAACCGTTTGGTCTAGGCCAAGAAGGAATGCCCAAACCCTATGCGGTCGTGCAGTTAAGGCAAGACACAAAATTAGGGGACTACTTCAACATCGTTGGGTTCCAAACGAATCTAACTTATCCCGAACAGCGCCGCGTCTTTTCCATGATTCCGGGGCTCGAAAACGCCGAGTTCCTCCGTTATGGGCTCATGCACAAAAACGCCTATGTCGATTCGCCCCATGCGTTAAACGAAGACCTGACCTTAAAGAACAAACCAAACGTTTATTTAGCCGGGCAGCTTAGCGGCGTCGAAGGCTATGTCGAATCGGCGGCGATGGGTATCGTCACCGCCTATTTCCTCGACCGTAAGTTGCAGGGCCTTCCCTTCCTCCCAATGCCGAAGGAAACGATGATGGGGGCTCTTGTGGACTATATTCTCCATTTCCGTGGCGGACGCTTTGAGCCAATGAACGCCAACTGGGCCTTAATGCCTTTGGTGGACAAACGCCACCGCGAAGAAGCCATCGCGCGTTCGCTTTCCTTGATCGATGCCATCGCGGAGGGGAAACATGAATAAACCCGAAGCGGAGTATTTAGAACATCTGCTCATCCAAAAAGGCTATTCCAAAGCCACCGTCAGCGCCTATCAACGCGATATCGATTGCTGGCATTCTTTCTTGTTGGGTGAGGGCATCGCCTTTGATGACGCCGACCCCAAAGTCATCCGCAATTTCATGACGTCGGAATTGTCCAGGCTTCCTCAAAACGGTAACCCAAAACGCACCCTGGCGAGGCGGATGTCCGCCCTTCGCGGATATTACGATTTCCTCTATTCCCAAGGATATGTTCGGGTGAATTATTTCCGGACGATGAAGTCCCCAAAGCAAGAGAAGAGACTACCCAAAATCCTTTATGTGGAAGAAGTGCTCAAACTCCTTGAAGAGAACGCGAAAAGAGAGGATGAACTCGCCGATAGAGACCAAGCGATTTTGGAACTTTTGTACGCTTCGGGAATGCGCGCTTCCGAGCTGGTGAACCTTAAGACGTTGGACATTGATTTCCGCTCCATGACCATTCGCGTCCTTGGTAAAGGACGGAAGGAACGTTTGGTGCCCTTTTCCTCTGTCGCCGCAAGCGCGATGAAGAAATATCAGCTCGGCCTTCGCCAAGAGTTACTGCACAAGAATCCATCGGAGCGAAAACCGCTGGAATTCTTCCTCAACCACCATGGCCAAAAACTGACGGTCCGCGGCTTGGAATACATCTTGAAATCCGTCGAGGAAAAGACCGGAATGTACCTTGGATTACACCCTCATGAATTACGCCATTCCTTCGCCACGCATCTATTAGAAAACGGGGCGGATTTACGCATGATCCAGGAGATGCTAGGCCATCAAACCATCGATACGACGCAGGTTTATACCCACATCACCATCAAGAAGCTCAGCGAAGAATACCAAGAGCATTTCCCGCAGCGACGCGGGGCCCATCCCGACGACATAAAAAGCGAATAGATTTCGAGCATTGAAAACTTGGGATCGATTCGATTCGTTTTTTCTTGCGTGTGCGTAGGGCAAAGCGTATATTTTTGCTTGCCTGTGCGAACAGGCCATAACGCACCTTGCGGATTCAACGCCGTGTTCCCCTCGGGCCGAAGTTAGGCTTAAAAAGCGAGTGGGTGGTCAGTTGTTCGAAGCAAGGGAGGCTAAAACAAATGGAGGTCACCAAAATGAGTGACGAAATCAAAGAAGTGGAAGAAGTCCTTCCCGAAACCCCGGCCCCAGAAGCCGAAATCACGATGGCGGAAGTCGTCCGCGATCCTAACGCCCCCATCATCACCCTCAAGAAGTGCTTGGAGGCTGGCGTCCATTTCGGACACCAAACCCGTCGCTGGAACCCGAAGATGGGCAAATTCATCTACGGCGCCCGCAATGGCATCTACATCATCGACTTGAACAAGACCGTCGAGCGCACCAACGCTTCCTACAAAGCGCTCCGTTCGATCGTCGAATCCGGTGGCAAAGTCCTCTTCGTCGGCACCAAGCCCCAATCCCAGCAGATCGTCATCGATGAAGCGGTCCGCTCTGGCTCGTTCTTCATCACCAACCGTTGGTTAGGTGGCACCCTCACCAACTTCCGCACCATCACCGCCCGCATCAAGAGGCTCCGTGAACTCGAGACCCAGCAGGCCGATGGTTCCTGGGAACGCCTCCCCAAGAAAGAGGTCGCCCTTCTTAAGAAGGAATACGCCAAGCTCTCCAAGAACCTTGGCGGTATCAAAGAAATGCGCAAGCTCCCGCAGGCCGTGATCCTCGTCGATCCCACCCTCGAGCACAACGCTGTCGCCGAAGCCAACAAGCTTCGCATCCCCGTCTTCGCTCTCTGCGACACCTCGGATGATCCGGATTCCATCGACTTCCCGATCCCGACCAATAACGACGCGACCAGCTCCATCCGCTTGATCGTCGGTGTCCTCGCCGACGCCATCGTCGAAGCCCGTACCGGCATCACCCTCACCGAAGTCGCCTATACCAAGGACGAAGGTGAAGAAGCGACCATGGCCGATGCCATCCGCGTCGCCGACATCGCCGCCGAACAACACCGTGCCGCCGTACGCGCCGCCCGCAAAGCCAAAGAAGAGCGCTATGCGAAGATGCAGGCCGAACGTCAGGCCCGCTTCGCCGCCCGCAAGGCCGCCCGTGAAGCTGCCGCCAAAGGCGAAGAAAAGCCCGTGGAAGAAAAGCCCGAGGCCGAGGAGGTCAAGGAATAATGGCCGCCGTCACGATCCAACTCATCAAAGCGCTCCAGGAGCGCACCGGCGCCGGCATCATGGACTGCAAGAAAGCCCTCGTTGAAGCCGACGGCGATGAAGAAAAAGCCATCGATATCCTTCGTGAGAAGGGCATCGCCAAGGCCGTCGCCAAAGCGGGTAGGACCGCTGCGGAAGGCCTCGCCTATATCAAAATCTGCGAGAAGTGCGGTCGCGCCGTGATCGTTGAGGTCAACTGCGAAACCGACTTCGTCTCCTCCTCCCCGAAGTTCCACGATATCGTGGACGCCATCGCGGGACGTCTCCTCGAGAAGAATCCGTCCTCTCTTGAAGAAGCCAAAGAGGTCACGCAGGACATCTTCACCGACGCAGTCGTCGCGATGCGTGAAAACTTCGTCCTCCGCCGTTATGAGATCCTTACTCTAGGCGAAGGGGAAGCCTTCGGCTGCTACACCCACATGGGTGGCAAGATCTCCGCTTTGGTCCAACTCTCCAAGGACTGCGGCGAAGTCAACCGTGGCCTTGCCATGACCGTCGTCTCTGGCAAGCCGGATTACCTCTCCCTTTCCGCGATTCCCGAATCGGTCCGCGCTCGTGAAAAAGCCCTCGCCGCGAAGGAAGTCGCCGAAGATCCCAAGCTCACCAGCAAACCGGATGCCGTGAAGGCCCAAATCGTCGAACGCAAAGTCGACAAGACCCTCGGCGCCTCTTGCTTGGACCACAACATCTATGCCCTTGACCCCAACGGAACCCTCACCGTTCCCGAGGTCTGCAAGCAAAACGGTGTTGAGGTTGTCCGCTTCGTTCGTTACGAAGTCGGTGACGGCATCGAAAAGAAAGAAGAAGAGGAATAACCCTCAAACGATAAATGGCTCCCAAATATTGGGGGCCATTTTATATAATAAGGAATTGGAGGAAACCGTATGGGAAACATCTACAAACGCGTGATCCTGAAGCTTTCGGGCGAAGCCCTGGCGGATGAAAAAGGCATCCTCAACCATGCTAAACTCGCCAGCGTCGCCAAAATCGTCAAGCGCATCCATGACTCAGGTGTGGACGTTGGCATCGTCGTTGGCGCAGGCAACATCTGGCGTGGCCGCCTTGCCGAGTCCATCGGCATTGAGCAATCAACCGGGGACTACATGGGGATGCTAGGCACAATCATCAATGCGCTCGCCATCCAATCCGCGATCGAGCAAAAGGGCATCACGTGCAAGGTGCTTTCTTCCATCAACGTGAACCAGGTCTGCGAACCCTATATCCGCCGTCGCGCCATCCATCACCTCGATAAAGGGGAAGTGGTCATCTTCGCCGGTGGCACGGGGAACCCGTACTTCACCACCGATACCACGGCCGCGCTTCGTGCCTTAGAAGTGGGCGCCGAGGCCATCCTCATGGCGAAAAACGGCGTGGTTGGCGTCTTCGATTCCGACCCGCGGAAAAACCCCGATGCGAAGTTGCTCCCTGAGCTTAGCTTCCGCGAGGTGCTCGAACGCAAGCTCGGTGTCATGGATCTCACCGCGGTGACCATGCTCGAAGGGAAGGGCATCATCATTCACGTCTTTGGAATGGATGATGAAGAACGGTTCCTCAAGGTTCTTGCCGGCGATAAAGTCGGCACCATCATCAAAGATTAAAGGAGTGTCAATTTATGGACGCATACGTCATTGAATGCAAAGACCGTTTCGAAAAGTCGGTCGCAGCCTTAAAAGTGAGCCTTGGCAAGCTTCGTTCCGGTCGGGCGAACCCCGCGATGCTAGAGGGGATTAAGTGCGATTATTATGGAGACAAGATGGACATCACCTCCCTTTGCTCCATTTCGATGCCCGAGCCTCGTCAGCTCTTGGTCAAACCTTATTCCAGGGATGACCTCAAATCGATTGGGGCGGCCATTTCCGCTGCAAATCTCGGTGTAAATCCGCAAATCGAGGCCGATGCTATCCGCATTGTGATCCCTCCGATGACGGAAGAAATCCGCAAAGATATCGTCAAGAAAGCGAAAGCCCTTGGTGAAGAAGCCAAAGTCGCCGTGCGCAACATCCGCCGCGATACACTCTCCCTTTTGAAAGAAGACGACTCGATGTCCGACGACTATAAACAGATGGTCGAAAAGGACATCCAAAAGGAAGTCGACGCTGCGAATAAGAGCATCGACGAAATCGTCAGCGAAAAAACCAAGGAAGCGATGTCCATCTAATTCAGGACACGCGAAGGAATACGGGCCAACGCCCGTTTTCTTTTGTCTTTGTATGACAAAGAGGATAGCGCGCCCACTTTGTGGCGTTTATAATTCGACTATGTCGAAAAAGAAACCCTTTGTTTTAGAGAAGAAACTCGATCACATCGCTTTCATCATGGACGGGAACGGCCGCTGGGCCAATTTACGTGGATTGCCCCGTTATCTAGGACACCGCGAAGCCGTGAACCGCATCATGGACATCTTTGAGATGTGCCGCGAATTCCATATCCATGTCATGTCGCTTTATGCGTTCTCCACGGAGAACTGGAATCGTCCCCAAGACGAAATCGATCATTTGATGGATTACCTTGAGGAATTCTTCGCGAAGAAGATCGATTACATGGACTCCGTCGGCGCTAGACTCCAGATTTCTGGCGATATCAACCGCCTTCGTCCTTCCACCAAACAAGCGTGCATCGATGCCTATGAGCGTACGAAGAACAACGATGCGATCGTCGTGAACGTTTGCCTCAATTATGGGGGACGCGACGATATCGTTCGCGCCTGCAAGAATATCGTTGGTGAAGTGCAATCGGGTTCTTTGAAGGTCGAAGATATTAACGAAGCGCTCTTTGCTGAGCATCTTTATACCAAAGGCCTCCCCGATGTCGATTTGATGATCCGTACGTCTGGGGAACAGCGTCTCTCCAATTATCTTTTATGGCAAAACGCCTATGCCGAATTCGTTTTCACTCCAGTGAAATGGCCGGACTTCAACCGCAAGGCGTTTATCGATTGCTTAGAGCAGTTCCAATCGCGTAACCGCCGTTATGGAGGACTGAAAAATGAGTAATGTCAACACACTCGACGAGGGTAAGAAAAAGAGCATGAAAAGCCGCATCATCGTCGGCGTATTGCTCGCGGTGACCGGTTTCCCCGCCTTGTTCTTTGGCGGATATGTCTTCTTCGTCTTCATCTCGTTCTTCTTGGGGTTCGCGATTTTCGAGTTCATCAACATCCGCCGCAAGAAATATACGTGGGACGTGTGGGTGTTTAGCTACATCATCACGATTTCCTATGTCTATTGGGCGTTTGTGAAATCGAATCTTCAGGGATACTTCGAGGATCCGGCTAATTACGCCTTCAGCCTCGAAGGGCATTTCATGCAACCGGGCATCTCTTGGTACGCGATCATCCTTTCCTTAGGCGTCTATTTCTTATTCGCGTTGATTCATAAAGACTTCGACGTCATCGATATGTTCTTATTGTTCTCCATGGGCATTCTCGTTGGACTTGGCTTCCAATGCATGCTCTTCCTTCGTTACCACACGGTCGCCATTAATCCTGGCCTCGTCAATGACAAGCTCTTCATGTGGATGACTTCGTCGTTCTTATTCATCTACGTTGTGGCGGGAACGTTTGGAAACGACATGATGGCTTATTTCGTCGGCGTCTTCTTTGGCAAACACAAAATGTCTCCCCGCGTCTCTCCCAATAAGTCTTGGGAAGGCTTCTTCGGAGGATGGATTTTAGGCGGCGCATTCGCCTTTGGTTTTGCGTGTTTAGTGGAAGGATGTGGCCATCCGATTCTCCATACCGTTCGTATCTTTGGCGAGAACAGCATGTGGTGGGCCATTGTTTTGCTTAGTTTCTCCTTACCGCTTGTGGGCGTCCTAGGTGATTTCTCCTTCTCACTGATCAAACGCTACTTTGGCATTAAGGATTACGGTCGCTTGTTGGCTGCGCATGGCGGGGTACTTGACCGCGTGGATTCGTTGATTTTCTGCTGCATCCTCTCCTCGTTGTTAATCGTGATCTTCGAGAACGGAATCCATTTCTTCGCATGAGGAACGTATTGCTCTTAGGGGCCTCGGGTTCGATTGGGACGCAGACCCTCGATATCGTGGAAGCTCATCCGGAGCGCTTTTGCTTACGGGGCTTTTCCCTTGGCAAACGCGTCGGTATGATTCCGGATTTCCTAACGCGTTTCCCAATGGTGGAATATCTATGCGTCCAAGAAACGGAAGAAGCGGAAAAACTACGCAAAAAGTATCCGAATTTGACCATATATTCCGGCGATGAAGGTTTGGTTTCAATCATCAAGAATTGCCCTTGCGACATGGTGGTCAACGCCTTGGTTGGCTTTGCGGGAATGGTACCTTCGGTCACGGCGTTAGAAGAAAACAAGATCCTTTGCCTTGCGAATAAAGAGTCTCTTGTCGTCGGTGGGGCGCTTATCAACAAAATGCTCGCATCGGGACAAGGCAAACTTTATCCGATCGACTCGGAGCACGTCGCCATCGCCAAACTCCTCTCCTGCATTCGTCGCGAAGAATTGAAGAAAGTGTGGATTACGGCTTCGGGTGGCTCCTTCCGAAAATTCCGCCGCGATGAACTCATTAACGTTACCCCGGAGGATGCCTTGGCCCATCCGACGTGGTCCATGGGCGCGAAGATCACCATCGATTCGGCGACGATGATGAACAAAGGGTTCGAGATTATCGAGGCCGACGTGCTCTTTGGCCTTGGCACGGACAAGATATCGCCGTTAATGCATGACGAATCCTATGCGCACTCCCTCGTGGAGTTACGCGAAGGTGGATTTTTAGCGGATATCTCCAAGCCCGATATGCATGGGCCGATTGAATACGCGTTGATGGAATCTCATGTGCCGTTCCATCCTGTTGCGGCGAAAGCATTAACGGATTATGAAGGCCTTCACTTCCATCCCTTCGATCCGGAACGTTATCCCGCGGTAGGAATCGCGATGGCCTCCCATCGCCGGGGTGGGTCTTCCAACGCGGTGCTTAACGCCGCGAATGAAATCGCCGTTTATTCTTTTTTGGAAAAACGCATCCCCTTTCTTCAAATTGAAGAAGAAGTGCGATACGCTTTAAACACTCTCCCAATTAAGGGAGAACCGACTCTGCGGGATCTCGTCGAAACCGACGCGCTCACCCGGAGAATCGTTGCGGAACACATCGGAGGTTGACCATGCCCACTTGGCTTGAATGGATTGTCTATATTCTGATCGTCATCGTCATGCTTGGCGTCTTGGTCGCCGTGCATGAATTCGGTCATCTTGCCACCGCGAAGATGTTCAAGGTGTATTGCTTTGAATATTCCGTCGGCATGGGTCCCAAGATTTTCTCCAAGAAAAGGAAAAACGGAGAGACCTACTTTTCGATTCGTGCGGTTCCCTTTGGGGGATATGTCGCGATGTATGGAGAGCCTGGCGCGGTACCCGAAGGCTTTGAAGAGCCCGACCCTTCCCGTTCTTTGGAAGCGATTAAGAAGTGGAAGAAATGCCTGATCCTCGTCGCGGGCGTGACGCTGAACTTCGTCTTGGGCCTAGTCCTTATTTATATCGGGGATCAATTCTGCCCGATGTATTATTCCGGATACTACGGCGCGGTCGATGCGACCGGCACTTCGCTTGCCACCGTCATTCCCGCCCGTTATGGCGTGGAGACGACCTCTTATATCGAATCCCATAAACCCGCGGAATCCGAATGGAAGGCCACGGACTACGTTGTCTCTCTACCTTCTTATTACACGGATCTTCCAAATGGCCAGGGCGAGACCTTGGTCCAGATTTTGGCGTGCGACGTCTCTCTTTATACCGATTCCAGCATGACCACGAAGGTCAATGAGTACACCTATGTGGCGTGCTACGAGCCCGCGACCTTAATCGCGGACCATCAAATCGGCGATTCCATTGTCCTTTATCCGCAATCGGGTGAGGCTGCGCCGCAAGAACTTGCCACTTTGGGCGTGACGGGCACCCCCGCTTTGTTCGACGCGGAAGGCAAGAGCAATCGTTTCAATGTCTCTTCGCTTAAGGATGGCGTCACGATCAATTTGCCGATGAACCTTGTTCCTAGACAAGCCTCTCGGGAACTGACGCCATATTCGACGAACTTACTTCGTTTAAATGAGCTGAAGGTTTCTGTTAAGTCTGGTCAATTCAACACGGGCGAAGTCCAAGTCCAAATGATCAAGATTTGGAATAACTTCGGCGAAGCGTGGCAACGCTGGGCTCAGGATGTTCCTACGGCCGCAGGAGCGGTGGTTCGTGGCTTTGCGAGCTTATTCACTCCCGATGGCTGGAAAAACATCAGCGGAATCATCGGTATCACGACCGCGATGCCTCAGATTACGGCTTCGGGCGGCGCGCGCATGGTGTTCTTCTTCGCCGGCATGATTTCCATTAACCTCGCTTTCTTCAATTTACTGCCTTTCCCTGGACTCGACGGGTGGGCGTTACTGATGACGGGCATTGAGGCCGTCACGCATAAGAAAGTTCCTCAAAAGGTGGCGGGCATCATTCAGCTTGTTGGCTTTGTGCTCCTGATTGGGCTCATGATCCTTGTCGCCGTAAAAGATATTTGGGCCATCTTTAAATGAAACCGGCGGGATTAACCAAAATTCAACGCTTCCTCCTTTCGCTTGGCTTGGAGGATATCGATCGCTTCGATATGTCTTTCGTTTTGGCCGCCCGCAATCCTTATAACCGGAACCAAGTGGATATGGCGATTGAGAAATCCTCGCCGTGGAACTACGCCCTTCTAGACGAATTCATCCAAGCCTCTTCCACCATCCAATATCCCTACACGCTCCGTTTCTCCTATACGACTTCTCCGACGGAAGAAGACGTGGCCGCGTTATTCTACGATTGGTATTTTCAGCGCTACGCCGCGATGCCTTCCTTCACCTTTGAAAAGAAAGCCTCGGGGCAGATTTCCGTGGGCTATCCTGACGCTACATCGCAAGACCGGAACCAACGAGCAATCAAGGATTTCCGTGATCTTTTGAAATTCATCAACTATGACTTTGTGCTTTTGGAAGAGCTTTGCGCTCCAAAAGAAGTTGAAACGGTGGTCATCCCCAAAGCGCAGCCCGAACCCATCGCCCCCGTTATCGAAGAACCAAAGATTGAAGAACCCGTTTCTTGTGGCCCTTTAAGCAAAGAAGAGGCCGCGATGGACGAACTCCTCAATCTCGAATTAACCGTAGAAGAAGAGGCGCCGGCAACTAAAGAAGAACCAAAGGCGAAGCCCGCTCCTGTCCCCCAGCCTGAGATAGAACCTGAAATCAACGAGGAAGAGTTTGAGGAAGAACCCGAACCGGAGCATGCTCCTTCGGACTCTTTCGCCGTAGTCGAAGAAGAGAGCGAAGAACGTCTTGACGATTCCGATGACGAAGAGGAAGAAATCGACGAAGACGATGCCGTGGCCTTAATCCATAAAGAGACAGCGCAATATCGCGCGGCAGGGGAAGAGGAAATCCTCCGTCAGCGTAAGCTCCAAGTCGAATGGAAGAAAGAACAGGAAAACCGCGAACGCGTTTGGACCAAGGGGAACTATGCTCCCATCAAACACATTAACGAAGTGTTCTCCACGACCTCGTCCAACGTGGAATTCGAAGGCGAGATTTTCCAAGCGAAGTTCAATTTGGGACGTTCTGGCAAAGCGTCGAATACTTTTGCCGTCGGCGATGAAACCAACGCGATCAACGTCAAAGCATTTGAAGGACGTATCAAACGCGAGGATTTGGAAAAGATCCAACCGGGTCAGCGCATGCGCATCCGCGGTGCGGTGGACGTGGATAAGTTCACGCATACCAAGGTCGTCATCGCGCACTTCCTTAACGAACTTCCCGCGAAGGTGTTCCGCCAAGACAACGAACTCGTCAAGCGCGTCGAACTCCATCTCCATACGAATATGTCCACGATGGATGGCGTGGCGCCGTTTAAGGATTTCTATGCGGCTGCGAAAGCCATGGGCATGACCGCGATCGGTTTATGCGACCATGGCGGCGTTCAGTCGTTCCCCGATGCCCAGTCCGCTCGCGCGGCCGATCTTGAAAAGATTAAGAAGTCCGGTTCGGATGAAAAACCCTTAAAGATCATCTACGGTACCGAGTTCTATATGTTCGATCTTGGGCAACGATACATCCTCAATCCATCGGAAGCGCCGCTTCAAAATGTGCGTTATTGTGTATTCGATACCGAAACCACCGGTCTATCGAGCCGTCACGATAAACTCATCGAATTCGGTGGTGTCATTATGGAAAACGGGCGCGTTTTGCGCTCCTTTGGCACCTTAATCAATCCTCAAATGGATCTTTCTGGCGCCGCCGAGGCTCTTGCCGTCAACAAAATCGATCCGGATGAATTACTCCGCTCGCCTACGCTTGACGAAGTGCTTCCGACCATCATGGAATTCCTTGGAGACAACATCTTGGTCGCCCATAACGCGACCTTCGACGTCGGCTTCCTTAATTCCGCTTTGGCCGAACGTGGATTGCCTCCGATTAGCAACCCTGTCATCGATACCATCCCCCTATCCCGTTATTTGTTCCCAAGCGCGGCGGCCCATAACGAAGGCGCGATGCTTCGCCGCTTAGGCTTAGCCGATGTTTATGACGTCGATTCCGCCCACCGTGCCGTCTACGACGCGACCGCCTTAAGCGAAGGCTGGCAGGAGATTTTGTTCCGCCTTAGCCAAAGCAACCCCCATATTCGTCATTGCGATCTCGCGAACCTTTCGATCCCTGATCCCAAAGACCTTCCCGTCGGCGATGAAAACGACCCGAACGATCCCGTCCACCAAGCTTACGTGAAGGCGACGGAAGACTATCGTCAGTATTGCCGTCACATGCGTGAACACCACGTTACGGCGTATGCAAAGAATAAGCGTGGCATCCGCGACCTGTTCTATTTAACGACCGAGTCACTCACGACGTATATGGCCCGTGTCCCCAAGATGCCGCGGGAACTGTTGAACCAATACCGTGAAAACCTCCTCATTGGTTCTGCTTGCTTCAATGGCGAGATCTTTGATATCGCCGCGACGAGGAACCAGGACGAGCTAGTGCGTGCGATGGGGTTCTATGATTTCATCGAAATCCAGCCTTTGGAAAACTATTCCTACTTGCTCAATATGGGCAGGATCGCCAGCGAGGAGCGCTTGATCCAATTGTTACGGGATATCGTCGAAGCCGCGAAGATCGCCGGCAAGCCCGTGGTCGCGACGGGCGACGCCCACTATGTCGAGCCTACGGACAAGATCTACCGCGACGTATTCATCGCGACCAAGGGCATCGGCGCAGGTAGCCATCCGATGTTCCCACCCGCCCGAGAGAAGATGCCTTATTTCGAAAACCCGGATCAGCATTTCCGCAGCACTCGTGAGATGCTCGATTCTTTCCGCAGATGGACCACGGAACAAGAGGCTTATGAATTCGTCGTCACCAATTCGAACTACATCGCCTCGTTAGTAGATGACGACATCATGATCGTCGATAGCAAAACCTATACGCCGAACGCGAACCTTCCCCATTCGGAAACGATTCTTCGCGAACTCTGCGAGACCAACTTCCATAAGAACTACGATTATTTGGGAAATGATGATGACCCCAAAGTCAAAGAAGCCATCGATTTCGCCTGGGACCGTCTACAACGCGAGCTCTCCGGTATCATCGGTTCGGGCTACGCGGTTACTTATTACATCGCCCATCGTTTGATTAAACTGGCCAACAACGAACCAGAACGCTTTATCGTCGGTTCCCGTGGCTCGGTCGGTTCCTCCTTCGCTGCGACGATGGCGGAAATCACCGAGGTCAACGCCTTGCCCGCCCATTACCATTGCCCTCATTGCCATTATCTGGAATTCCAAGATACGAAGGTCTATCGTTCAGGTTTTGATTTGCCTGACCGTAACTGCCCCAAATGCGGACATAAGTTAGAGGCCAACGGACAAAACATCCCCTTTGAAACCTTCCTTGGATTCCATGCGGATAAAGTTCCGGATATCGACTTGAACTTCGAAGAAGAATCGCAGCACCGTGCGCACGATTATTGCCGTGATTTGCTTGGCGCGAACAACGTCTTCCGCGCGGGTACGATCGAAACCGTCGCGGAGAAGACGGCATTCGGTTACGTGCGTGGATATTTTGAAAAGATCGGGCGTGACTTATCGAAGATCAGTTCGAGCTATATCGCTTATATCGCGTCCCATTGCCAAGGCGTGAAACGCACGACCGGACAGCATCCGGGTGGCATCGTCGTCGTTCCGGCGGATATGGAAGTATATGACTTCACCGCGGTTCAGCATCCCGCGGATGACATCAATTCCAGTTGGCTCACGACGCACTTCGACTTCCATGCGTTGCACGATGAGATTTTGAAGCTCGACATCTTAGGCCACGTCGACCCGATGGCCATGCGTTATTACCGGGACCTCACGGGCGTGGAAATCGAATCGATTCCGATGAACGACCCGAAGGTTTTGTCCTTGTTCTCCTCCAACAAAGAGCTCAAGATGCACCGGAATTTCCTTAACCATGAAACCGGCGCCGCGGCGCTTCCGGAATTCGGCACGGTGCAGGGCATGCAGATGCTTGCCACGATTCGCCCGAAGACGTTCAACGACTTGATCATCATCTCGGGTCTGGCCCACGGTACCAACGTCTGGGCGGGCAACGCCGAAGACTTGATCAAACAAGGCAAGTCCATCAACGAGATTATCGGTTGCCGTGACGAGATCATGACGTATTTGATTTCGATGGGTCTGGATTCGTCCATCTCGTTCCAAATCATGGAAGGCGTCCGTAAAGGTAAGAAGCTGAAGCCAAACCAAGAGGCTGAAATGCGTGCGCACGGGGTCCCTGAATTCTATATCGAGTCGTGCAATAAGATTGCCTATTTGTTCCCACGCGGACACGCGGTCGCCTACGTTACCATGGCCGTGCGCGTGGCCTACTTTAAGCTTTATTATCCGTTGGAGTTCTACGCGGTCTTCTTCTCGATCCGTTCCGATGACTGGGACATCAAGACGATGATCGATGGGGAGGAAGCGGTTATCGCCCGCATCAAGGAATGGGCGCCGCGTCTACATGACCGTGAGAACCCTCTTTCCACCAAGGAGACCAAACAATACAAGACCTTGTTGGTCGCTTTGGAGATGCTTGAACGCGGTTATCGCTTCGCAAACATCGATTTATATCGTTCGGATTACAAGATGTTCGTCGCCGACCATGAGAACAAAGCCCTCATCCCGCCCTTCTGCGTCATCGAAGGTTTGGGACAAAACGTCGCCAAGTCCATTTGCGAAGCGCGCGAAGAGAAAGATCAATACGGGAAGCAGAAGAAGTTCATCTCCAAACAAGACTTGTTGGAGCGGTGCACCAGACTTAGTTCCTCCTTGGTCAAGAAACTCGATGAACTCGGGGTCTTGAAAGGGTTAAGTGAAAGAAATCAGGCAAGCCTGTTTGATTTCATGTAGTCAGGGGTATATAATCCTCCCCGCCTGCGAAGGCGAATAAACGGGACGTAGCACAGCTTGGTAGTGCGCCTGGTTCGGGACCAGGAGGTCGCGGGTTCAAGTCCCGCCGTTCCGACCATTGCGCTTGTAGCTCAGCTGGATAGAGCACTTCCCTCCTAAGGAAGGGGTCGTACGTTCGAATCGTATCAAGCGCGCCAGCGAGCTTGAATAGACATCCCACCGCGGATGTCTTTTTTGATTCTTTATATATAAAGGAATATAGTTATCGCAACCGATAGTTGCGCCGATGGAAAGCCCATTTGGTAGATGCAACGGGGGCATCGGGCTCATAGTTTCACCGTGAAGGAGATCACCATGAACATCGAAATCGCAAATCGCTTAGCTGCCTTAAGAAAAGAAAAGGGAATCAGCCAAGAAGAGCTCGCTGAGAAACTTGGCGTTTCGCGCCAAGCCGTATCCAAATGGGAAAACGGGGAGTCCTCTCCCGATACCGATAATCTCATCGCCCTTGCGGATATCTATGGGATTTCTTTAGATGAATTGCTTGGAAAATCCAAGCCCGAGGAAAAAGTGGAAAAAGAAGAAGTGGAAGTCATCGTCAAGGATCCTGATGATGACGATGATGACGATGATGATGACGAAGATGAAGACGAGCGCCACGGCCTCACGCGCTTAGGTTTCGCCCATAAGGTCATCGGAAGCATCGGCTTCCTTGTGGCGACCATCGCGTTCTTACTTGTCGGCTTCCTTTGGAAGGGGCCTACCGGGAACCTTGGATGGGCGTGCGGCTGGGTCATTTTCTTCATCCCCATCATCATTCAGGGATTGATCTTTGCCATCGAGCATCGCCGCCCGAGTTTCTTCCCGCTTCCGATTCTCATCGTCGGCGTCTATTGTGCGACCGGCATCATCGGTAACGCCTATGGACTAAACCTCTGGCATCCATATTGGGTGGAATTCATCTTCATCCCCATTTACTACGGTATCGTTAGGGCCATGGAGGGACGTAGATAATCGCGACAAGGCTTTGGAAGCGTTATTAACGCGGATTCGCCCCCGGAACGTCAATTTTTGTTGACATCCTTGGGGCGGGTCATTAGAGTAATCAACGCTGAAAAGCATTTGGGCCTTTAGCTCAGTTGGGAGAGCGCCTCCATGGCATGGAGGAGGTCATCGGTTCGAGCCCGACAAGGTCCACCAAGTCAAACTGTTGTCGAACCGGTACTTCATTAGCCGTGAAGTCATCGGATTCGGCTTCAATATAAAGACGGGCAAACCAATCGATTGGAGTGCAAGCCTTGTAAAGAAAAGAAAATCGGCGATTAAACCTCGCCGTTTTTCTTAGTAATCCCATGGACAAAAAATTCGGTTTTTGTCATCGCGTGGTAAGCGTAATTGATAGCGTTTCTAGCGTGGCTGCTTTTGGTGAATCTCCCGGCACCGTCGATGGCCAACCCTATAACAACTCTGATGGTATAACAAGTAGTTTTTATAAATGGTTTGTCCCCTATTATGTAAACCGTGGTTTTAATTGGCCTGTTCTCTGCTACAACTCTTTGTATTTGACGCACTTTTCGGACCAAGCGGCCTTACTAAGAGCATATTTTGGGTCTTTATCCTATACTGAAAGCGTTGATTATTATATTAATGAATATACTTTGTTCATGCCGGGACCTGGTATGTTTAACTACATTGTTAATGAGCTCCAAACAGGTAGACCCGTAATAGCAAATACAACCGCTCACTCATTTATTATTTATGGGTATATTCCAAATACGCATCAATTCGTCGTGCATAATGGGTGGAAAAATGGACATAGCCATGACATCTTTGACAATGACAATCCCGGCGGTGAGAGTTCAAGCGTTCAGTATGTGATTTCAAGTAATTTCTATGCCCACGCCCACTCATACTTCTACCACAATGGAAACGCGGTTTACTGCGCTTGCGGCGATGACGCATGGTCGGTTCCTTATCTTCATAAGCATCAATGGAGCATTCATTACGTCAAACCAAAAGTCCGGTACTATCAATGCACCGTATGTGGGGAAAGGAACTGATCTTGTGAAAAAGCCAATATCTATTGTTCGCCTTCTTGCCCTTTTGGGCTTGTTATCCGCATGCGAAAGTGTTTCCTACGCTCGGGAATGGACTGGGAAACTGAAACAGAACGCCGCCTCTTCCTTTCGAGCGAAGCAAGACGACCCATCCTATGCACGGGCGAAGCTAAAACTCAGCTCAGGGTTTGGAGAAGGCAACGTTGTCTATTCCCCGACCTCTGCAATGCTTACGGACTTTGTCTATAGCCACAGGCTCGGTGACTATTCCTTTTATGTCAATAACGCATTAAACGCTGAGGATGGTGTCTTCAAGATATGTTCTAAGTCTGTCGTCGCCTCAACTAATGAGGTCGAGGAGACGCGGAGGGAAGACTATTTGGCCCATGGCGTTGATGTTTATGTTGGCGCCATCCCAGCGCTGGAAGCGAGCCTCGCCGATCATTTTGGGCAAAAAGTCACGCTTAATGGCAACCCTGGCGACTATGTCTTGTCCAAATTGACCCTGGATGATCGCTTTCCATTGCCATTACGCGAAAAATCGCTGCCGTTCGAAGGCCAAGGTTCTTTCACCTATGCCTCATATACGGGCGTTGGCCTTTACGCTAGCGAGGAAACTTATTCTGCCGTGACGATCCGCATCGGTCAGACGTCCTTAGCTTTCTTTTTGCCCAAAGATGGGATTGAATTGAAAGAATTTAATACGGATTTCATTCTCTCTTCGAGTTGGAAAGAAGGACGGGTATCTGCCACCGCGCCACAGTTTTCTATCTCGTCGAGTCATCGCGACACCGAAGAGTCGCGAGAAATAGTCCAAGACTGTCGTTTTGACTTCAATCGTTATGGAGTCCACGGGGAGGCGTTCACGATCAACGGTCCGACGGCTATGTCGCCCGAATATGATTTCTCTTTGACCTTAGACCGCCCCTTCTTCTTTCTATCCTCCTATAGAAACCTACCGATATTTATCGGACAGGTGACGAAGCTTTGACGCCAAAAAACAGGCCGCCCTCTTGTGGTTTCCTATTCGACGATTTCCCAAGTTCGATCACCAAATCGACGACGGTGGTTTGCCGACGTCAATATGCTTGGCGATGACCTCTAGGCCCGAAGCCTCCAAATCCACGCAAAGGAACCCGACTTTTTGCCTTAGGGATCGCCTGGCTTTACTATGCCATAACAAGGGAAATCCCATTTTTTCCTTCTTACAGGTGCTTACAGGTACTTAGCGGGAGGGCAGGTAATTTACCGCGTGTTCCCAGGGCGCTATCATGGCTTTGATACGGTTAAGAGCAAGCACCCGATGAGCGTTGAGACATTTTCTTTTTTGGAAGACCAATTCCGTTTTGCTAAATCCTATTTCCGTCGTTTTGAATCTGGTGATTAAGGAACTACTGTGTTCCAAGGGCAATAAATAGTCTTTGGCGGAAATGAGTGGATTGCGAGTTGCCTTAGGTGATTTCCTTGTTTCCCTTTCGCTTTACCTTATTATTGTTTGACTAGAAAAGAGACTCTTATGGCCCATTTCCGTAACGACTATTCCTTCCTTGCCCATCCGCGCATCCTCAAAGCCCTCGAGGCGATCAACGACTCCGAGCAAGTCGCCTATGGTCTTGATGTCCATAGTAAGGAGGCGAAAAACTTAATTTGCGAAGCGTTTTCCTGTTCGGATGCCGACGTCCATTTTCTTGCAGGAGGCACACAGGCGAATTTAGTGTTCCTTTCGGGTGTCCTTAAGGCATATGAAGGCGTGATCGCCTGCGGAAGTGGTCATATTAACGTCCATGAATCCGCCGCGGTGGAAGGGACGGGGCACAAAATCTTCACCGTGTCAGGAAAAGACGGAAAACTCAGAGGTGATGATATCCGTAAAGCGATGAGCCTCAATCCAGACGAACATACCGTAAGCCTTAAGGCGGTTTATATTTCCGATTCCACTGAACTTGGCACGATCTATAGCAAGGCGGAGCTTATTGATTTACGGCAGGCATGCGATGAATATGAACTCTATTTATTCATCGACGGAGCGCGTTTAGGAAGCGCCTTAACAAGCAAAGAAAACGATGTGGAAAAGGAACTGATCGCCAAGGTTGCGGATGGCTTTACCATCGGCGGAACCAAAAACGGTTTGATGCTTGGCGAAGCGTTAGTCATTACGAATCCCTCACTACAACGAGGTTTCCGTAACCATATAAAGAACAAAGGCGCGATGCTTGCGAAAGGTTATATGGTGGGCGTCCAATTCGAGGAAGCCTTTAAGGATGGCCTCTATTTTGAATTAGCCAAACAAACAAACGATATGGCAGACCTTCTTAAGAAGGGTTTGATTGATCTTGGGATTGCGATTGCGCCTTCGCCAACCAATCAAGTATTCGTCGAATTCCCGATTGGCTTTGCCCGTGCGCTGATCGATGAATTTGCCTGTGAACTATGGGAAGACAAAGGCGATAGCCTCGTCATCCGTTTCGTGACTTCTTTTAGGACGAGCGAAAAAGATGTGAAGAAAGCGATTACTCGAATTTCGGAGATGCTCCATCGTTCCGGCTTCGCTTTTGGTGATTAGGCGTCTTTCTTTTCGCTTGGCTTGATGAGATTCAAATCCACGTGGCAATAACCGCCGGGATTTTTATCTAAATAATCTTGGTGATAGGTTTCCGCGGGGAAGAAGTTCCGCATCATTTCGATGCTGATTTTGTAGCCGGGTTTTAAATGCTCGGATAAATAAAGTTCCGCTTCCACGCCATCGAGGATGTCCGTGTAATAGATTCCAGAACGATATTGATGGCCGACGTCGTGTCCTTGACGGTCCACGGCGTAGGGATCGACGAAGCGGAGGTAGTGCTCCAATAAATCCGAAAGCGAAATCTCATCGGATTCGTAATCGATCTTCACGGTTTCGGCATGATCGGCCTTCCCCGCTTTTAGGTCTTCGTATTTGGGGAACGCGGTGGTTCCGTTTGCATAGCCAACCCGGGTGGACAAGACGCCCTTTAATTGCTTGAAGTAGGCCTGGACGCCCCAGAAGCATCCGCCGGCGAGATAAATCGTTTTGCGCATAGCCATATCGTATGACTTTTAAGGCGCGCTGTCTTTCAGTTTCTTTTTGCTTTGCAAACTTCTACAATGTGGCGATGGCAAAAAGGAAGATCAAACAAAAACGCCTCACCTATGCTGAGAAGATTCCCATGCTTTATGGGGAAGGGGCATGGACGATTCGCGGCGTCAAACGTGCAGGGTTAAGCCCGATCCGCGTCAGCGATGGGCCTTGTGGCTTACGCAAAGTCGAGGATGATTCCCTCGATTTGAATCACTGCGCCGAAAGCATCGCCTATCCTTGCCCTGCGTTAGTCGCCTGCAGTTTTGATACCGATTTGTTACGCGAATATGGTCGTGCGATCGCGAAAGAATGCCGGGCAAACGGGGTGGACGCCATCCTTGCTCCGGGCGTGAATATCAAACGCAACCCGCTTTGTGGCCGGAACTTCGAATATTTTTCCGAAGACCCGTATTTATCGGGCGTGCTTGCCGCTTCGTATATCGATGGAGTTCAGGGTCTAGGCGTCGCCGCATGCTTAAAACATTTCGCCTGCAATTCCCAAGAGAGCTACCGCATGGTCAACGACTCGGTCGTCGATGAACGCGCGCTGCACGAGATTTATCTCCGCGCTTTTGAAATCGCGGTGAAAGAATCCAATCCTTGGATGGTGATGGCCTCTTATAACAAGGTCAACGGCACTTATGCCTGCGAACATAAATACCTGCTTTTGGATCTTCTTAAGAAAGAATGGAAATACGATGGTGTCGTCGTCTCGGATTGGGGCGGCGTGAGCGACCCAGTCTTATGCCACGAAAACGGATTGGACGTGGAAATGCCTTGCTACAGCGACCGCTTCAGCAAACTCGTTTCCCATTCGCGTGTGAAGCGTGGGTTCTTGAAGCGTATCGATGACATCGCAAGCCGCGTATCCGCGTTAAGCCAGCGCACCCACGATGATCAAATCCACGTTCCCGCGTTTAATCTCGATCAAGGGCACGAACTCGCCGTGAAGATGGCGGAACGTTCCTGCGTTTTGGTCAAAAACGAGAACATGCTCCCCTTAAAAACGTTAAAAGGTACGGCCATCATCGGTGAAATCGCCGTCTCTCCGCGTCTTGGCGGTGGGGGTTCGAGCCAAGTCAAAGGCCACGATGTCCGTTCCTTCTGGCAGTGCTGCGCAAAATATGAAGCCAAAGCCGTCACCGGTTATGCCCAAGGCTATAGCCTCGATGGCTCGGGCGACCCGACGGAAATGGTGCTCGACGCGATCGATTTGGCCTCGCGTTCGGAGCGAGTGATTCTTTTCCTTGGAACTTCGGCGCGGGAAGAAAGCGAAGGCTTTGACCGCGACGATATGCGCTTGCCAGACAACCAGGTGGACTTGTTCGCGCGCTTAATCGACATCAACCCCAATATCATCGTCGTCTTATGCACCGGCGCTCCGGTGGAGGCGGCCTTTATCGAACGCGCTCCGGCGGCGCTACTTTCCTATTTCTCCGGAGAAGGCGGTGGCGAAGCCATCTACCGTTTGGTTACGGGCAAAGCTAGTCCCAGTGGCCACCTTGCCGAAACCTGGCCGTTCCGTAATTACGAAGTTCCTTCCTTTGGCTTTTATCCAGGTAGCCAAGTGCAATCGCTTTACCGCGAATCGATTTACGTTGGCTACCGTTATTACTTATCCGCGGGCGAAAAGGTGCGTTTCCCCTTTGGCTTTGGCTTAAGTTACACCCATTTCCGTTACACGCACTTCGCGATTTCGCAAAAGAAGATGAGTCTAAAAGACCACATCAAAGTGTCGGTGACGGTGAGTAACGCGACCGCGACTGCAGGCGATGCCTTAGTCCAAATCTACGTCGAGCCCAAAAATGGCGCCCTATTCAAAGCCAAACGCACTCTGGCGGGATTCCGCAGAGTCCATTTAGACGGCAACGAAAAGGTTGAAGTCGAGCTTACTTTAGACCGCCGTGCCTTCGAGCATTATGATCCCGCCTCTTCCGCCTTCCAGGTCGAAGGGGGCACCTACATGATCCAATTAGGGGAATCGTGCGAGGATATCCTTGCCGAAGCCGCCATCGAGGTGGAGTCGGATGCCCATTTCGAATCGCAGATCGATAAACTCGCGATCTATTACAACCCACCGAAAGACGGCTTTTGGCAATACGATGACGTCTTCGAGCGTTTGCTTGGCCGTATCTTGCCTCTACCTAAAGACCCGCGCGCCAAACCATATACGCTGAACTCCACGTTTGAGAATATCCAGTCGACCTTCATTGGGAAACGGGTCATCGCCGAGGCGGAGAAACGCTTTGAAAACGATCCCAACAAAGAAGGCATGATGCGTTCCATGCTACAGATGCCGATTCGTAACGTCACTCTTGGAGGAGTGAAGGAACGTTATGCGCAGGTGATTGTCGACCTAGCCAATGGCAAATGGGTATCCGCCATCTGGCACTTGATGGTTCCCAAAAGGAGTACGCCGCGGTGATTCTTGACCGCATCCTACTCTCCGCTCTTCGCGTTGCGATGAACTTCCGTTGCGATGGGCAGCCGCAGCTTGATTATTTTCCCGCCTCAGCCTATGGGGCAAATGAGGAACTCTTTTCCTTCCATTCTGGAAAGAATCTTCTAAGAGGAGGCAAGTATTTCGTGCCGCGCCCATCTTATCGAGGCGTCGTGGTGTTCTTCCATGGCGTCGGGGCGGGGCGAAGCGCCTATACGCAAGAGATCTGCGCCTTCGCCAAAGAAGGTTATCTCGTCTATGCCTACGATAACACCGGATGCATGACTTCCGAAGGGCAGGGAATTGGTAATTTGGCTCAATCGCTTTTGGACCAAAAGGCGTTCTTTGCTTTCCTTGACGAACAAAAAGAAGTAGCAGGGCTACCCCGTTATGCCGTAGGACATTCTTGGGGCGGCTATACTGCCTTTGGCGCGATGAACCCCGCCTATCATGTGGATAAGGTCATCTCGATTTCCGGTTTTGTTTCCTTGCCGAAGATGCTGATTTCCCAAGCACCCGCTTTAGGGAAGTTTGAGGGGCTACTCAAAAAAGCATTGAAGCGTGGCTATGGGTCGATGGCTGGGGAAGAGATGACCGAAATCATTGCCAAAAGCAACGCAAAACTTCTCTATATTCAAGGAGAACTCGATACGATGGTCCCCAAAAAAGGAAACTATGACGTGTTGGAGCGCCGCTTCCAAAACGATGAACGTGTTCGCTTACGTCTAGTTAAAGGCGCGATGCATAACCCATATTGGGACCATGAGGCGGAGCGTTATTCCCGTGTGCTTGGAAAGGATAAGAGGCTCTTTGCCCGGGATTATGACGTGACCACGAAGGTCTGCTATGAGCATCTCAATCACGACGATCCCGCGATCCTTCGTGAAATGTTCGATTTCCTTGAAGAAGAACGCCCCTAAGGCGTATATTTCTACCTGTGCCCAAGTGGCGGAACGGTAGACGCGCTCGTTTCAGGGGCGAGTGGTTAACAGCCGTAGGGGTTCAAATCCCCTCTTGGGCACCAAACATCTTTGCGCCCGTAGCTCAGTCTGGATAGAGCGCAGCCCTCCGAAGGCTGAGGTCAGGCGTTCGAGTCGCCTCGGGCGCGCCACAAACGATAACAATCTCTGGTCTAGATACCGGAGGTTTTTCTTTTTTAGGAGATATGGGCCAGTACGTTCTTGTGAACTATGCCAAAATGGCACTAAGAAAATATATGAATATGCCAAAATGGCACATTTAAGTTTCAAATAAGTGCCAAATACGATATAGTGTGGATGGAGGCGAATATGACCCTTTTAGAGACCAGAAAACAATATAAGGCATCCCAAATCGAAATCGCGCATCTTTTAGGCGTCCCCATTCGGACGTATATCCGATACGAACAGGATGATCATTATGGCAGCGGGCTGAAAAGGCAAACCATGATCAACCTCATTAACGAGAGATACGAAATTACCGAGAAAAAGGGCCTTCTTAGCATCGAGTCAATCGAAAAAGCATTGACCGGTTTGTTTGAGAATCAATACAAAGGGAAAGTTGAGTTTTGCTATTTATTTGGTAGCTATTCTAAAGGCTATGCCACGGAGGAAAGCGACGTGGATTTATGTGTTGCCACATCGCTGAAAGGCTTGGATTTTGTTGGTTTGGCTGAAGACATTCGGGTTTTGCTTCATAAGAAAATCGACCTAATTAGATTCGATACTTTGAAGAACAACTTGGAACTAATAAACGAAATAATGAAGGATGGCATCAAGATATATGGATAACAGAAAGAATGATATGTACTTCGCGGAGCGAGCGATTGAGCAAATTGAAACCATTGAAAAATATATCGGCGATAAAACGTATGAAGTTTTCATGAGAGACGAACAACTTGTTGACGCCGTTATGTTCCGGCTCGTGCAAATGGTAGAGAACATCAAGAACGTTTCCCTTGAGTTCAAGGAGAACAACCCTCAGATTCCGTGGGGAAAAATCATGGGATTTAGAAACGGCATTGTTCATGAATATGGAAAGACGGATTACACAATTGTCTATGAGGTAGTGACTAGCAGTCTGCAGCCTCTAAAAGACGTGCTTGAAACACTAATATAGTTGCTATGACGTTCAAGTCGCCTCAGACGCGCAGCAAATGCTTATGATCTCTGGTGCGATGCCAGAGATTTTCGTTCCACGATGAGAACGCGTTCGATTAGAATCCGCCAACTATATCTTCGATTGCGCCTGTGAGCTTTGGTATGAGCAACACAAATATGTACAAGGCGTAATAGATTGCATCGGATACGGCTCGGTGGTGCCTTCCCGCAGGCTTATAGAACAAGAACAAGGGGATCAAGATGTAAATAAACGTGTTCGGACCGCTCGAGACCGTTCCTTGCCGCACCGCGGGGATGGCATAGTAGACAATGACATAGAACGCGATGAGGCCGCAGAGGATGAGATTCTTTTCAAATTGAATGGAGCGGCGTTCCAAAAGTTCGTCAATGTTCTCGGTTTTGTATTTCTTTGTTAACGTCGCTCGGAATGCGAAGACGACGAACTCATACATGATGCCTATGATCAAAGAGTCAAAGCTTCGGTCAAGCAACATCGGGCGCAGCCAATAAGGCGGAATCATGAATTGCATCGCCGTTAAGGCGGTGAACGTCACGGACAAAGCGGCGATTCCTAGAGGAATCACGCTAAGCGCGCGGAATACTTTCCTGTTGATGAAATAACGCGGCGGATCTGAGAAGAGGAAGAAGCCAATGAAGGTGAAGATGCCGATGTTGATGAAGATGTTGCCCGGGAGGAACATCGCGATGAAGTCGACGAGGGTTGATGAGGCGGCGCGGATGCCTAAATCAAGGCAAACGAGGACGGAAGTAATCACCGTGTACCACGTCAAGGTCAAGATGAAGAAGATGGCGCTGGTGATGTGCAGGTTGCGCCGCGTCTCGGTAATGATGCCGACTAAGGCGATGGTTAAGACGACGTTGGCCGTTCCAACGATCGATTCATATTGTGGCTCCGCGGCACGGAAGAGTTCCCAGCCAACTCCTCCTAATGAATGAGAAGAAGAATAGCTAGATAACCACACCAAAACGGTGCCCACAAATAACAATAATAAGCCTGCGCCACGGATGACCCATTCCCCGAATATGGGGCGGATGTTGTGCTGCTGTAAGAAGGATTCGAAACGGTATCTTCGTGGGGCGATTTCATCGGTCTCTTCGATTTCCCCCGTTTTATGCTCTTCCTTATCGGGTGCCTTCTCAATGGTGGACGAAGGGATGCTCAGTGCGCTTGCGGTCGACGTCGATGAACGCTTCAGTATCCCTTGGCTGACCAATTTGAATTGTTTATCGCGCAATAATAGATTGGTCCATTCGACGAAGAAGAAGCTGACGATGGGGGTGAAGATCAAAGACAAAAAGATGTTTATGGAAGGGAGACCTGCCGTCCGTACGATGGCCCGATATTGGTCGATGTATCCGTCAATCAAGGCATGGGTGTCGATGATATTGAACTGCTCCAATATCTTTGGGGTCTCTTGCATGAACGTCTGCATACGTGCGTTGCATTCTTCCCATAAGGATGCAGGGAACTTCGTATGGTCGGTTCTCTCTTCAAAAAGCGTCCCATCATATCCCCATTCCATGCTGAGGTTGGAATTCTCCGCCTTCTTGGACGGGTCCGTCGGATTGTTTTCGAAATTCACCGCATACATGAAATAACAATTTTCGAGTTTTACGGCTCTGCTTAAATGGTCTGGGTTAGTATGAAAGGAAAACTGCGCCTTCCCAACCGAAGTCTCGGTTACAAATTGGACCGCATATTGGTCACAGACGCGTTGGAACGTGGAGACGGCATAGTAATAGGTCGTGCCTTCTGATGTGGTGCTGATCGCGCGATCCAGGTCGACGATGGCGCCATCGCCCATTCCGGAATACTCTTTCCCTTCCGCCAGGACGCGATCGCGCATGTCCAAAATGGTTTTCGAACAGATGATACCGGGATTGGTTGAGACGACGATGGGGTAGACAAGCGCAAAAGCGATGAACCCACCCGCGACTACGGAAATCACCCCAAGGATTCCAACGCCTAGGCGCGATTCAAAGAAGCGTTTAATACGCAATAGGAAACGTCCGAATTTACTATTCCAGAAGCCTTTCATGGTTTCGCCGAATTATACTCGATATCCCTAAGATAATACACGTGCCATGAGTGTGCACATCATGCGCATTGCGCGTAAAATAGGGGCATGGATATCGAAGGCAAAGTCTTTGCGCGCTGTACCCCCGATTTCAATCGCTTGGTGGATTATGGGTTCGTCAAGGAAGGGCACCAATACCGTTACCAAGAAACCTTTTTCGATGGTCACTTCCAGGCGCGAATCTTGGTTAATGAAAAGGGTGAAGTGCATGGAACCGTATGGGATTTAGATGCGGATGAAGAGTTCGACGCCATACATATCGAATCGTTTTCCGGTGGCTATATTGGCGAAGTGCGCGAAGCTTATCGCGCGTTGCTTCAAAACATAAAAAATGCCGCTTTTGCGGAGCGATTATTCTTCGGAGATCAAGCAAATCGCATCGCGAAATGCATTTATGAACGTTATCGGGAATCCCCGGATCAGCCTTTTAAAGATATGCCTGGACACGGTGTGTTCCGCCATCCGGATAACCGTAAATGGTACGGACTTATCATGAGCGTCCCCCGTTCTGGCTTATCGAAGAACAAAAACGATGAAGGGGCGGTCGACGTACTGAACCTGAAGCTGGATTTAACTCGCCGCGAAGAAGTGTTGAACATCAATGGAGTGATTCCTGCCTACCACATGAACCATAAGCAATGGATCAGCGTGCTTCTTGATGAAACGGTTCCCGACGAAACCGTGATGGAACTTGTGGACGATTCTCGGCGCGTCACCGCATCGAAGAAAAAAGCTTCAATGTGACTTGAAGCAATAGGACAAGTGGTGGCCCCCGTCGGACTCGAACCGACACGCCCTCATCAGGCAGTGGATTTTGAGTCCACCGCGTCTACCATTCCACCAGGGGGCCGCTAGTAACGCGAGGTTATCAGCGGGGATATTCTACTCTTTCGCGCTTCCCTCGCCACCTCTTTTTTTCTCTAGCGTCGATTTCGTGGCGCATGGTATCGGCTTAGGCTCTCTTTCTTTGAAAGAATAAACGGGGTATTCTTTCCTCGCGATGACTTGCGCGCGAATTGAAAGACAAAGAGCGTTACCTCGGGCGAAGGAAGGATCCCAAACTCTTCTTTACAACGCCTTGCTGATTATCTTTTTGTTCCTTGGCTGCGTTGGATCTGAATTGCCACGATTCATTTATTACACGGACTATCCGATTTGGAATCCGTTATTGCTTGCTCTGATATGCCCCTTAGCTTTGCTTTTTGGCTTTGCGGTTATTCTCATCGGCATAAAGAAAATGGGTGCCAAGGTCAATCCGATTTTGCTCGCTGCGTTTTTGCTGCTATCCATAGGAGCAATGGTCGGGACATTTTCGACGCCGGACACCGTGGCCGTGCCGTATTGGCACCACCCCGTGGTAACGTTTGATCCCGCGGCGAAGTGGTATTACGCGATCTCCTCTGTTGTAAGTTTCTTTACGCTTTACGTACTGTTCAACTTTGGCCCTTATGGAAAAACGCGTCGCGGGGCATGGCTTCTAATCTACGAAGGAATGATTCTTTTTGCTTTGGCGGCCATCTTCTATTCCTATGCAACGGAAGGTGAATCGTATCGAATCATATTCGTGGGCCGTGTTTTTGAAGATCGTTTTCTTCCTGTTTCTTGGGTCGGGCAAAAGAATGCGTTTGGACGTTATATATTCATCGCGTTCCTCGCGGAACTCTACCTTCTCTATGTTGACCGACATTATTGGCGTTATCTCATGACGGGTTATTTTCTTTTCTCTTTGTCAATTACGATGGACAAGACGGCGATTATTGCCGCGGGTGCCATCTTGTTATGTTACTTGGTCTTTATGGCGGTATTGCATTGGAATAAGCGACGGGTCATTGCAATCATCCACATCGCAGTCGTCGTGCTATTAACGGGCGCCGCGTTTGTATTGTTCTTGATTCCATCGGAATCCCTAGGCCTCATTGGTAAAATTGTTGACCTCATCAAAAAGAATGCGGACATTGAAGGAGGAGGCACCATTACTTCACGCAAGGTCATCTGGGATTGCTGCATCGCTGTATGGAACGATAACCCCATCAGCAGAATCTTTGGCAATGGAAGCTATGCTTTTTCGCGCCTGATTGCTCCTGCGATGGACATAAGAACATTTATGCCCACCAGTCATAACGCCTGGATCGAGGCTCTTGGCAGTGGGGGTATTTTGGCTTTGGCGGTTCAATTCGTCTTGACGGCCTATTTCTTCGTGGTCGTGATTAAAAAGCTCATAAAAAAACAATCCCACGTCGTGCTCTCCCTTATCTTCTTTTTGGGTCTTACTTTCCATGCCGTATTGGAAAGCGTTTGGTTCTTCGATACGACCAACGATGCGCTTTGCTTTGTGATGCTGACCATTATGCCCGCGCTTTCTTCGCATGGCTCGGAGAATGGAGCTTGCCGTGGACAAGGAACGAATTGGAAAGCAATCGGGACGAATTTGTCCCGCGTTTTGTTGCTCCTTTCCCCATCGATTCTTGCCGGGGCTTTATTAGCGCCATTCCCCTGGTTACAGGGCATTCTAGCGGTTGCTACGTTTGTAATCCAATTCGCGGTTATTTGGTTCTATAAGGGCAACTCTCGACGCATCGTGCTAACTGGAATCATGATCATCGTGGATATCGGCACTATTTTGCTTGCGCGTTCTTTCTCTTTTGCTGCCTCATTCGATCCAGCCGCCGTGATTGGTTTCCCCAGTTTACTGTTATTTGTCCTTGCCTCTTTAACGGAATTGTGGGTTCCGGTGTTTGACGTATTCTCCTCGTTCGCGCCTTTAGAAAGCGCGTACCAGGATGTCCTGGCATACGAGGAAGCGGCGGTTCAACAATGAATGATCGCATCCTCTTGGTCTCATTAAAGGAAGCGTTGCCGCTAAAGGAACGCCTTTTCACATTGCTGGATGGGACCTCTAAAGCAAAAGCGCTTCGTTATGTTCAAGAGAAAGACCAAGTGCGTTCTGCGCTTGGGTCTTTGCTTATTCGAGCTTACGTTGGCGATGGCGTTATTCAACGCGGTAAACGCGGGAAGCCTTTTGTCGAAGACGGTCCTGAATTCAATTTGTCTCATGCTGGAGACTATGTCGGCATCTTCATTAGTGATGAGCCGGTTGGCTTGGATATCGAAGAGATTGATCGATGCCAATTAGACATCGTCCGTGGCGCATTCACCAAAGAAGAAACAACGGGGATTCTTACCCAAGAAGATTTTGCTTTGGCCTGGACCCGTAAAGAGTCGGTTACGAAATGTTTGGGAAAAGGAATCGAAGAGCCCACGAAATACGGTTTGATAAAGGAAGAAAAAGATCAGTACTGTTATCAAGGCCGTTCCTATCATGTGGTTTCCGTCGCGATAGATGGGCATATCATCACGGGAGCAAAAGAAGGAAAGGGCGCTATTCCTATGCCGCAAAGGATTTATGTCCCCAATCTATGGACTATATAAAGAACCCACAAGACGTTCATTTGCCAAGGAAAGTTAAGGAAAATTTGAATCATGTACCGATACCTTACTGATAAGAAATTGCGTTCTGAACTGCGGTCTCAGGCCGAAAGCATTATTTATTCAGCGCAAAAGCTTTTGGCCAAAACGGCAACTTTTTCCTTTAAATTGATTGGCAGCGGTGAAACTCGCCTAATGATGGTTAACGGAAAGAATAATTCCGTTGATCTGGACTATAATCTGTACATCCAACGCGACAAGGAAAACCTCGTTTATCAGCCGGGTGAATTAAAAAGACGCTTCATGTCCGCCATTCAAAATGTATGTGGGCGCGGCATCAAAGTCTCTGATTCGTCTTCGGTAATAACTTGCCATTATGGGAAAGTCTGCGGGTATGTTTTTTCGATTGACTTTGCCGTATATGTTTCGGACGACAAAGGCTTTCAATACAAACTTATTGCGGATAAATCGGCTCAGCCCGTTCGTTACGAATGGAATCAAGTACCGAAATCAAAAGGATTTGAAAGCAAATTTAGGAAGCTTAAGCAAGAGGGCTTTTTTGAGGATATTAAAGGGAGATATTTAGAAAAGAAGAACGCGAATCTGAAACAAGGCTCTCCCAAGGCATCGTTTTCTTTATTAATCGAAACTGTTAATGAACTCGTTCAGGAGCACCATATCAGCCAATGGTAAACTGTGAGCCTTTCTTTAATCTTGTCTCTATAGAGGAGGCCGAGAAGTCTGCTGCGGAAGCGTACATACGTTTGCGTGGACTCCACGAGCATATCGCCATGGCATCCTATCTTCAGGGCTTTTTGCAACGAGGAAAGCCAACCTATAAAGAGGTCGCGACGGCATTTCGTTACGATAAACGCATTCGGCGTATTGTGTATAAATATGTAGGCTTAATAGAAGAGTATTTTCGGGCGTATCTCTACAACACATTTTCATCGCTCCAAGCAAAAGTCGAAGACGAGTATGCCTTCGATTCATCCTATATCTCACGGATTCTGTTTAGTCAGCTAATAGATCGCGTGTGGACGCTCGATGATAGATACAAGAATGAACTATTTGGGAACGAAAATGTTTTGCGCAAAAACTTGGATGCTTTGGTGCAGCTGCGGAACGCAATAAGTCACAACAGGACGCTGATAACTTATGATGCTTTTTCAGAAGTGACCTTAAGCGATGGTCGAGTTGGCAATTCGCTTCTATTGAATTTGTGCAATTTGTATTCTCTTTTGCCTCATGAGATTGCCATAAGTTTTAAGCGTGAAATTAACACAGCTCGAAACCAAGGACGTAAAAAGCGCGACAATCAAGTTAGGTGGGAGCTTCCGTCGTTCCTAATCATTAAGATATCTGGGTAAATGACCGGACCGATATATCCCACAACGATGAATGCGCCTTGAGGCCGATCAAATAGGATAGTTGTAAGAGGTTTCGCCCCTATATATCTTTTCGAAGTGTATCCTTTAGTCATGACGAACTACATCGTCTTATCTAGTGGCGGGGCCTTTCCAGCGGTCCCCGTTGTTATCTCCGTTATTTCGGCGGTGCTTCTTTTCGTGTTGCTCCGCGTCGCTTTTTATCTTTATGGTTCGGGTGAAGTGGAAGTTTCCGCACGCCGCATGGTCGACTTAGATCCCCGTGAAGTAAAGCTAAGCCTCAAAGCATATAACCGTAAAGCGAGTTCTCGAAATCTCACGGAAGTTTGCCTTGCAATAAAAAAGGATAATCATTTCGTACGCGTCGCCTCGTTGCAATTAGCCCCTTTGGTTTCTAAAGAGATTCATTCTGAGGTAACCAAAGAAAACGGTGTCTACGGCATCGTGCTACACGCAAACGCCGAAATGGAGCTCATTGCGGATTTCCGCCTAGAACAACCAACGCCAACTGCCTACCTTGTAGGGAAAAATGCAAAAGGCCGTTACCTGGCCGCGGCAATCAACTTATATGAATCGAACTATCGGTTACTCGAATTTAAACGCATCCACCGATTAAGCTGGTAAACGTTTTAGTCGCGCTGGAACAAGTCGCGCGTAAAGACTTTTTCAAGCACATCGCCAAGACTGGAATTTAAGCGGTTGGCGACGATGATGTCTGTTTTTTCTTTGAAAGCAGAGAGGTCATGAATAACGGGAATGCCCTGATATGCATCCTCTTCATAGGTGGGCTCGTAGATACAAAGATCCGCGTTTTCGGCGCGAAGCAAAGCAACGACGCCAAGGATCGCGGATTGGCGGAAGTTGTCACTTCCGGTTTTCATGGTAAGACGGTAGATGCCGATGCAAGGCGAGGTCGAACGCTTCTTGGCTTCTTTCAGAATCTCGTCCGCCATTGCTTCTTTACGTGTGGCATTGCTCTTAACGATGGCCTCAATGAGGTTTTGAGGGACACTTTCGAAGTTATGGAGCAGTTGCTTTGTATCCTTGGGCAAGCAATATCCACCATAGCCAAAGGAGGGGTTGTTGTAGTGCCCTTGGATGCGGGGATCAAGGCATACGCCCTCAATGATCTCTTTGCTGCTAAGACCATGGTACAAGGCATAGGTATCAAGCTCATTGAAGTAAGCAACGCGCAAGGCAAGATAGGTGTTTGAGAACAATTTGATTGCCTCGGCTTCTTTCGTGCCGGTTAGCAAAATAGGAACGTCTTTCTTTTCGGCACATTGGGCCAATAAATCCGCAAAAACGGATGCTTTTTGTTTTGCTTCTGCATCGTTTTTATCGAATCCAACGATGATTCGAGACGGATTTAAGTTATCTTCTAAGGCCTTGGTTTCACGTAAGAATTCCGGCGAAAAGAGAATCGTATTTGGGTATTTTTCTTGGACGGATTCGGTATAGCCTACGGGGATTGTCGATTTGATGATTATTGTCGCTTTCGGTGCGAACTTAGAGACATCATCGAGAACGGAATCGACAATGGACGTATCGAAGCGGTGGGTTTGGTCATCGTAATTGGTTGGCGCGGCGACGATGACAAATTCAGGGTCTGCATAGGCCTCTTGTTTGTCTTCCGTTGCGCGTAAGTTAAGTTCTTTGGCTTTGAGCCAGGATTGAATGCCTTGATCCTGAATGGGACTTACCTTTTGATTCAGTAAATCGACGCGCGTCTGATTCACGTCTAATGCGATCACTTTATTCCGCGACGAAAGCATCACCGCGAGGGACAAGCCAACATACCCAATACCAACGACTGTAATATTCATGCTAAAAGATTATCCGCTTAATTATGTTTTAGAAGAAGACCTGATCCAGTTGCGTGCCCTCGGGAACGACGTAGTCTTTTCTTTTCTTCATTGAAAAGTAGCCGTTTCGAAGAGCGCAGAACCAGGAGTGCACCCAGCAGTATTTCATCTGCTTTCGGAATAGGTGCTTGTGATACCGGAGCAATCGGAAGGCGGGGACGTGAGAAATGGAACCTTCACGAACGCGGTAATAGGCCAGGGGTTCCGCTAAAAAGTAACAGTTGGCTTTCTTAGAGACCTGGAGCCAAATGGCATAGTCGTTTCTTTTCTTAATCGATGGTTCTACCTGAATCAGCCCGATCTTTTCTCTGCGGTACATGGCCGTGAGGCATCCAACATAATCGCATGCGCGCATAACCTTCTTGCCAATAATGTAAGGAGCGGTGGTGATGACGCGCGACCCGTCTAGGCGACAACGATAGTAAGCGGTGCAGGAGAAGTCGATTTTCAAATTCTCCATGAAACGAATTTGTTTCTCGAGCTTTTCTGGAGCCCACCAGTCGTCGGCGTCTAAAAAGGCAATGAAATCGCCTCTTGCTTCGCGTAGCGCAACATTTCTTGAGTAGGCTGCCCCCATATTCTTTTCATTGTGAAAAACGCGAATTTGTTTCGACTCGTATTCTTTTGCTACTGCTAAAGACCCATCCGACGAATTGTCATCTACGATGAGCATTTCCCAATCGTTAAATGTTTGGGATAAGACCGACTCAATTGTTTGACGAACGAAAGAGGAATCGTTGTGCATCGGAGTGATAATGGATACTTTTGGGGCCGAATTATTCATGTTCCTGTGCTCGAGATGGTTTTAGGGCCTAAACCTAATTTTCATTTTGAATCGCGAAATAAGGCAACATATTTTTCCGCGCACTTGTCCATTGTATTATCGAGCGCGACTGATTTCATTTTTTTCCGCATCGCTTCGAGGTTAAATCCGGGTGTGGTTGTTCTTAAAAACGCTTTGGCTAAAGCGTCCATGTCATCAACTGGATATAGAAGACCGCTTTCACCGTCTTTTACATAATCGGGTATGCCGCCAACGCGAGGCACTATTGGTAAACATTCGGCATACAGTGCTTCTAGAAGCGAAATCGGGCTTCCTTCATAGTGCGATGCCAACACAAAGCAGTCTGACTGCCGCAAGAAAGGGTAAACGTTCTGGGCGACGCCCCCAAAAAACACATTGTTATTTAGACCAAGCTCAGTGACTTTGCTGCGAACAATCGACTCAAGAACACCTTCGCCAAGAAGAAGGATGGTAACGTCAGGCTTAGACTGAGCGATTTTGGCAATGGCCTCTATAAGCCCCAAGTGATTTTTCGCTTCCACGAATCTGGCTACGCACACCATATCATATACGTGTGTTTTTCCTGGCATATTCGGGGGTGTGGTGAAACCGTTCATTATAATGGGGTAATCGCCTTGGCCAAATGATGCTTTGATGGTATCGGCAACGGCGGGTGAAATTGCGACCAAAGTTGATGAATGGTGCTTCAGTTCTGAGCGCATAATCAGCCGGTCGTGGACTCTCGTCGATTCGCCGGTTGCGATATTATGCATGGTATGTATGTGTTTAAACGGCTGCTTTTTGGTGCCAAACGCGAGGCGATACATTATTTTTGTGTTCAAATGGGTGTGAACAACATCTGGCGATAACGAGAGGAGCGTTTTTTTGAAACGCCTGACTGCCGCAAAATCAATGCCCTTTTTCTTATCTAAGAAATAGATCCTATCTTTCATTATAGAAACGAATCGTTCGAACCTTGAATCGGGCGCGTTATTGGAAAAGAAGATGACGCAATACACGTCAATGTCAGATCGTTTCGCTAGCTCCTCTACTAAAGAGGCGAAAAAGATTTCTGCTCCCCCGATGGAAAGGCGTGGAATAACTTCTACAACGCGGATTTTTTGGGATGTGCCTTCCATCATATTAACTTTCGAGTTCGAGCAGTTTACCTAGAGCTAGATCCATATCGATGTTTTGGTAGGGTTCAAAGCCATTGCCGGGTGAAAAGGTTAGCTCTCCGAAATAAACCTTGTCTTCAACGCAGTACAAATCGACCCTAACTAATGGAAAGGGAGCGCTAAGTTTCCTAGCTATTTTCGCCATTTCCGTTAGGCAACTGGGCCGCTTAGGTGTTGCGCTAGGCAATGGATACTGCGAGAACTGAAAAGGAGCGGTTTGCCAATCTTTTGTCATAAGGATACGTTCGTGATGGCTAAATCGACCCGTATCCACCTGGATATAAACGATTTCTCCATTTGCACATTGGAATTTGTAATCGGTCGGCGCTTCGTCAGCACTCGACAAGTACTGCACGGCAATAATTCTTGGAGTTAGTTGTTTGTACTGCTTTTCTCGCCCTGCGTAATAGTAATTTTCCTTTAACCGGAGTTTATAGAATGCGCGGATCTCTTTTTTTGTGCGCTCTGTTAATTCGGATTTGTGCTGAACTATAATCGTCGATCCGGAATCATGGGTGCACTGTAACACGAAGCGCTCTGGAAGGGGCTCGAAATCGATATCTGCTGAAGCGCTGTATGTTTGGATGATGGGAATTAGCAGATCTTCTCCAATTTGATTGGCAACGTAATCTCTTACCAAAACTTTGTCGACGTACTTTCCTAAGCGTTCATCTAAATAATGTAGTTTAAGCCACTGAATTTTCTCAGTGAAAGTATTAGGCGACAGGATATTCGGGCTGCGATGGTATTTGGACCTATAACGATGCGCCAGCCATTTTTCGTCCGAAGGATAGAATATGTGCGAAAGAGCGTGTTTGAACCGCCTTAAATGCTCTTTGTACAAACGTTTCATTATTTATTTGCTCCCAAAAGGTTTAACAATTGCTCACGCCAATAATCATATTTGTACTTTTCGGCGCTGCTTAACGCTTTTTTTGACATATCTGGCAGTTTCTCTCTTCGCTCCAACGCCCGATTTATCGCGCTCTCAATTGCCTGGACGGCGTTTTCTTGTGGAGAGTATATGTATCCGTTTTCTCCGTCCGTGATCAGTTCTTCGCAGAACGGAAAAGAGGAGGATATTACTGGTGTCGACGCAAGCAGGCTCTCAACAATACTCCCAGGCATGCCTTCTCCTTTGTGCTTGGTGGGAAAGCATAAAAAATCGTACTTCGAAAGAAGCGCCGTAGGATTGCCTTCTTGCCATACGCCACGATAATATGCGTGTGGAGTGGATGCCAGTTCGTTCATAAACTTCTCTTTGAAACAGTCACTGGCAAACGGGCCATAAAAATCTACTTCAACGCGCTTTTCTCCTCGGTTAATTGAACGGATTGCCAGCAATAAGTCGAGAGGACCTTTTTCCTCGGCCATTCGAGAATAATAGATGATATGCAATGGCCCTTTGACGCTGAAAGCAAGATGATCTGGAGTGTTCTCTGCCATGCGAAAATTTGGTATCCAAAGACAATTCTGGAGACCCAATGTATCTGCATAAATGGTAACGAGACGTTGGTGTTCTAAGGCTATAACTGAGCAGGCAGAAAGCGCGGTCTTTAGCCCTTTGTTGTGATTGCTGATGGGAATTCTTGTGGATTGCAAGTTAGCAAGATCAACGTCATTGCTTATGAATTTATATATTGGTCCCTTCCCAATTGTCACATAGAAAATCTTTCGCTTTTTTGTGTTTAAAAGGTGAATCGTTTTAGCCAGAAAACAAGCTCCGTTTGTGCTGGCCATAAACAAAACGCTATCGCACCGTTTGAGCATCCTCCAGACTGAAAAGATGATGGTGAGTGGTCGCCTCTTTTTTCCATAGAAATCAAAAAGTTGATATTCGACGCCCTCTCTCTTTAGGAAATTCAGATATTGGATGGCTTTTACGTGGTCTCCACCTGAAAAAGCGCTGCTTCCGCCAAGATTACAGATTAGCCCGACTCGCATGAGAGAAGTTTAAAACTTTAGACACGCTTAATAAATAGTCGGAGTAGTCCAAGGTAACGTGGTATATTGCGGATTTTTGCAAGAGAACGACGCCACAACAAAACGATCTGAGGCGTTTTGATTGACGCGCGCTTTTTCGCTTCGTTCAAATTGCATTTTGAAAGTGGGACAATCTCGTTGGGAATTACTACATAATGCGTCTCGTTTAATTCGCTGGGAACAGACATTTTTCTTTTTTGAAAATGGGCACAGACTACTTCGATTCGTTCGCCAGTTTTGGTGTTATTGCAATACAACTTTGGCGGAATGTATTCGAACCAAACCGGCGTCCCATGCCAACGATGCTTGTTCTGGGGAGAGAGCTCATTTTCAAATATGTGGCAGTCAAGCACAATGTCGTGATTGCAATAAAATGGAATATGTTCGCGGGCATAAACCCTGTTAATCCCATGCATTTCGTCGAATCCAAAGTTCAACGCAGTGGCACATATTTTTTTGTAATCAATCTTGCAATGTTTCGTGCTGAGCAAATAACGTTCGTTAACGCTTGGAGAATTGCGAAACAATGTGAGATGTCCTCTATATAAGAACTTGTCGTAGCTGTCCAAAAGCTTATCGGGAAAGAACGAGCGAACATCTCCTAACAAAACATCGGTGTCAACGTAGCCCCAGTAATCATATTTGGCAAGAAGATCCGCGAACATAACTCCAAACATCGGACGAAACTGATTGCAGTGGTAGCCAAAGTCTTTCATGCAAATGGACGTCACACCAGGACACGCCTTCAGAGCTCGTTCGACGAACTCTTCTTCGGTGATTGGTACAAATGCTACATTGGTTAAAGACTGGTATTCAGCATAGTGGTTAGCGTTGTCGGTCAAAAAAACAAAATCAATCGTTGGGTTGTGCGCCGCGGCAAAAAACCACATTCTTAAGTAATCGATGGGTGCCCCAAAGAATTTGGCTATTAGCGCAATTGTTTTCATAACGAACCAAATGATAGGCAACTTCCTGGAATGGCGCAACAATCCCGACAGTCCAATATTAATATGTCGCATTCGTATATGCATACGCGTTAGCTCGCTTCGGTGTTATAGTTAACAAACAGCGTTTGTAGAACTTTTTATGAAACTTAGTGCTCGCCGAGAACCAACTAAAACAAGCAAGGCTTTGCGAAGCTTTTGGGCGCACTTGGTTGCACAATTGCTGGTTTTCGCTACCGCTCTTGTTTTGCCAAGGCTGCTTATTAGCAATTACGGTTCAGATACAAACGGGTTATTGACGGCCATTAATCAATTGTTTGGATACGCAGCATTGGTAGAGGCAGGAATTGGGACCGCCGCAATCCAGGTTTTTTATAAATACGTTACAAAAGATGATAAGCAAACGATTAATGGCCTTTTATTTCGCGTCAGATCTTTTTATAGAAAGGCTTCGATTTTCTATGTTTTGATCGTCTTGGCTTTGGCAGCGGTGTATCCGCTATTTGCAAAGACTGAAATCGATTACTGGACAATCTTCTTCGTGATGCTCATTCACGGGGCTACCGGTGTGCTCCCTTACTTAACTTATTCGCCTTTCACGATGTACCTACAAGCTGAAGGGAAAAGCTATGTTTTAGCGTGGGTAGGAACTTCGATTAGACTCGCGTTGAGCGTGGCTAAAATCATCTCTTATTCGATGGGCGCGAATATCATCATCGTTCAGGCTGTTTGCTTTGGCATCACTTTGCTTCAGGTGTTGGCGTTTTATTTATACAGAAGAAAAGTCTACCCTGAATTAGGTTATCACAAAGCTGATGATTGCCCGCCCGTTAACGGGACATTGGCCTACACCATTAACGCTGCCTCCCAAACCATAACCTCGTCCACGGATACCGTCGTTTTGTCCATCGTTGTGTCTGCCACGGCATCCTCCGTTTACGGTGTTTATGCTCTTATTTTTTCCACTTTGCAAAACGTTCTTATAGCTTTTATGCTTGGTAATTTTGCGCTCGGCCAATCCTATCAAGACAATCGAGATAAGTTTCTGAAACTGCATGGAGCGCTAGAGGCATTTGTCACAGTTTCCGTTTCCATGATAATGACCATTGCATGTTCGTTATCCCTGCCGTTTGTTCGTTTGTACACGGCCGGCGTTTCTGATGCAAACTACATCGATCCGGTTCTCCCCTTCCTATTCGCAATACCGGTTATCTTTACCTTTGCCTATTCCATAGCTAACGAAACGGAAAAAATCGCAGGGAAGTCTAAGAGGGTGGCAATCCAAGCCATTGTGGATGGAATAGTTAATCTTGGCCTTACCATTCCGTTTGCTATTGCATGGGGAATAAGGGGCGCCCTCATAGCTACATGCATAGCGAGCGGCATTCGGATGGCCGATACGTTTTATTTTGCAAATAAAAGAATATTGGGCCGCCCTATTTTCAAATCGGTCAAACCCTTGCTAATTGGTCTGTTGCTTTTCTTTACTTTTACAATTCCTCTCGCGTTTCTTGATTATCAGCCATCGGGATACCTCGCGTGGGCGAAATTGGCGGTCGTTGAATCAATCACAATCGGGACGGCCTTTATCGCTGCGTTTTTTGCCTTTTGCCCTGAAGAAGCAAGGTTCGTCTTAACAACGCTGAAAAGCCACTTTGGTTTCAAAAAAGAGAATGGCTTGGACGGTGACGTGCCACTTCCCTCTTTCAAAAAAAAGAAAATCAAATCAGTCAGGCTACTGCTCTTTACCAAGAAGTTTTTAGTATCGAAAGCGGTGCTCATCTTGTTAACGGTGAGCTTTGGGGGTGGCGCAACGTCCTTGGCTTATTTCGCTGGTTCCGGATCTCAGCAAGTTCAACTGTATACGAAATTACGCGAACTAGATCGCGTGCAGCACCGCTTTGCTGCCGACAACGAGTTTCGCACCCATCTTGAGTTCGTTAGCCCAGATGGCTTTAAATCCAAAGAAACGGTAGAGTGGCAACTCAACTTTAGGGACAACTATTTCGACTACATGCAGACGTATTTTGTTTGGGGAAAAGAAAAACCCGTCTCCTTTTCAACTAATGCGCCTTCCGTTACTTTGGCAAATACATACGTTGCCTCTTTGTCAACGTTCACAGACGGCGATTTAATGGAGAGCATTTTTCTCCCCCTTTATAAGAATTTTAAGAGGGCTAACATCAGTCCCAAGGGCGGCGCGGATGTCGGTTGCTACATTTCGTTGCAGGCCGCAAACGAGATCGTCGCTTCTGGTGCAGGGCCAACCACACTTGAAGAGTTTTTCGAGACGCCGTATTTAATCACGCTTTCTGACGAGAACGGCGCTGTCTTCACCGCGTCAGTGAATAACATTTATTGTCCGGACAAAACCGACGCCACCAATCCTGATGACTATGAGCGCAAGCTTTCAAAGCAAGGAAACTACCCGGCGTATTTCGGAAAATTCAACTCCAATTATATCTTTTCGTTCAATGGGAGCAGGGCAAATTCTTATGGTACTATTCGGGTTGTGGATGCGAAGCCGTTTTTCTCGAATGCCCGCGATGCCATTGAACGAACAGTGGGCTTCGATTATGCAAACTCTCAAAAAACGGTTACGGTAAGTACCAGGTTTGTGGATGGCGCAGAACAAGATATGACAGCCGCTCTCAAACTTGATGATTCCGCTCACGGGAATTCTGTATTCGCGGGTGTAAATATATTTGCGCTGCTCGGATCGGTTTTGTGCGCAATTGTTTATCTTTACTTTGCGTTATACCTCTTTAGTTCCATTTATACAAAAAAATATAGGCTTTTGCTAATCGGCATCGTCCTATGCGTTTGGCCTGCCGCTTTGGCCAATATCGTTATGTGGTTTTTACTGCTCGCTTTCCCGTCGGCCTCTCTTAGCATTGCCCTCGCGTTCAACGCTTTCGGGAACGCGATACTCTTGGTCATAGGAATCATCCTCTTCTTGCTTTTGGCTAAGAAAACGTTGCAAAAGAGAGGGAGGAACCTATGAAATCCTTCATTGGTCTAACTATTGGGCGTTTTAAAAGCGCACCGAGACTCCGACGCACTTTGTATTTGCTGTGTGTCGCACTCATCGGTCTTTATGGCTTCTCAATCTTTGCGTTCGCGTCGCGCCCTCTTTGGAACTACGTGAATCTCGCTATTGGCGGCGCAATGGTCGTTATGATCCTAGTCTATGAATTGATATATGAGGACATCAGGCTTGATGAATACTGTCTGCTCCTATTTGGCTTTTGTTGGTGCGTCCTATTTGCGTCATTGATGAACGGCGTTGGGGGATCTATTTCTAAATCATTATTTACGCAAGCCGCATTTGGCGTTGCGCTATACCAGTTTGCAAAGAACCCAAATCATTTGCGCGATGCATTGGTCTCCTTTTTTGTAGGGGGGACTGCCTTTGCGCTTTATTTTGTCGTCCATTATTGGAACGATCTTACACACTTTTCTATAACTGATTTTTCAAGTCGCTTGGGCAGTTTTTTCGATAACGAGAATAACATCGCTCGCGCTTTTGTTTTCCTTGGCTTGCTCTCGTTTTACTTTGTTTTATGCAAAAAACAGTGGTGGCTTGTAGTGCACACAGTAGGGATGGCCTTCCTAACTTTAAGCACGGGTTCGATCTCCAACTTACTTTGCTTCGTTATAGGAATAATTGCGATTTTGTTCTTCACCTTTAAAGGGCGCCAAAGGTGGATTGTTCTGGCGGCTCTTGTTGTTTTGGCCGTAATCATTATTGCGATTTTGCGATTGCCCAGCCTATCGTATTTATCTAGCCGTTTGGAAAATATGATTTATTCATTGTTCGGCTTTGGCGGCGGGGACCGGTCCGCAAACGAACGATTTGAATTGGCAAAGGATGCATTCTTATTCTTTTTGGATTCACCGATTTTCGGTCACGGATATAACTATGTCGCTGAGCATTCCGTCGGTTTCTTTGCTCACAATAATTTCCTAGAGATTCTGGCGGATTACGGCCTCTTTGCACTTGTTTTCTTTGAAACAATGCTGATAATCCCCTTCTTGAGGTTAAGAAAGCACCGCGGCAGCATCAAAGTCTTTATTGGCTCAACCTTGATTTATCTTTTCGTTTTTCAACTATTTTTGGTCACGTATTACACTAAAATCGACCACATCATAATTTCGTTTGCTTTTGCGGCCACTTCTAGGAGCCGCATCGCATCCGTGTTTGTTAACTTTCGAAAGCGTAAATTGAATATGGGCTTTGAGTGGAATATAAGTGATGTTCGCAAGAAGGATTTCTTTGAAAAGAAAAGCATGAATCCTCGCGTCATTGACATTGACCATTTTTCGATTTGATAGATGTTCCTTGTTTGCAGTATAGTCTTGTGCGTGAAAAGGATAGAGTCCCCGTATGCTAGCTTCATTTAAATTAAGCAAGTCACAACGAATTTATCTCTTTTTTAAACGTTGTTTTGATGTGCTGTTTTCAGCGATATTGATTATCGTTGCCGCCTTCCCAATGCTGGTCGTTGCACTCATCACGTGGCTCACCTCTAAGGGCCCAGCTATTTTCAAACAAACTCGCCTCGGAAAAGATAAGGTGCCGTTCACGATGATGAAGTTCCGCTCGATGAGGGCGGACGCACCTCAGGTAGCCACCTGCGAACTCCCTCCGGAAGAAGCCAAGAAGTATGTCACTAAGTGGGGTAAGTTTATGCGCTCTACTTCGATCGATGAGCTTCCTCAATTGTTTTCTATCTTCATCGGAAAGATGTCTTTCATCGGCCCGCGTCCTTGCCAGGATGAAGAGCACGAGCGTTCTTTGGTGGTGGCCCGTGATTCCACCAACCCACCCGCCTGGCTTGTGAAACCTGGGCTTAGTGGTTTGGCACAGGTTAAACTCCACCGCGATCACGACCCTCAACATAAGGCCGATTTAGATAGCGAGTACGTCCGCAAGCTCTCTTTCTGGACGGATTTTAAAATCCTCTTCTTATCTTTCGGCGTTATCTTCAATTCTGGAGGCCGTATCCAGCGATGAAACTATGCTTTGTTTTCGCAATGGAACACGAGGCCAAGTATCTTTTTGAGCACGCCACGACGCTATCAACCGAGAGCCTAGGTTTTGCCAAGCTCCATCATCTCGAAGCGAATGGTCACGTTTTTTATGCCTGCGTTACTGGAGTCGGAAAAGTTCTTTCCGGAATGGGCGTTGCAAGCGCCATTCTCACTCATCCAGAGATCGATGCGTTCGTGAATTTGGGTATCGGGGGAAGCCTTAATCCGGAGAAAGCGCCTTTGCTTTCTGCTGTGATTGGCGAGCGTTTCGCTCAGCATGATATGGATACTCAGGCAGTAGGAGATCCTCTTGGATATTTGTCGGGACTTGATCGCATTTTCTTGCCGTCTGATTCCAAATTAAATGGACTTTTGCAAGAAAGTTGCCGTAAAAACGGGATTTCTCACTATTTGGGCGGCATCGCTTCGGGCGATAAATTCATCGCGGATAAAAAAGACAAAGACGCGATTGTCGAAGCGTTTGGCGCGACGATGATTGAAATGGAAGCCGCGGCGATGGCCGAGGCTTGCTATGTCTACAACAAACCGTTTGCATCCCTGCGCATTGTCTCCGACACAGGCCATGGCGACGAATACATGAAGTATCGTTTCGCCGCGGGCGAGAAGGCATGCCAGGTAGGCATGACTTTATTAGAGTTATGCTAGAATCTAAATCGAGGTCATAAATATGAAGGCTTATATTACAGGTGTTGGTGGTGTCGTTGGTTCCGCATTAGCGGGATACCTTGTTAAAAAGGGATATGAAGTGGTGGGATCCTATTACACCCCGACCACCGATATCACCGAAATCGATCCGAAGGTCCGTATCTTTGAATTGGACCTCCGCCAGCATGAAGCGCTAAAGACGTGGATTTGCTCCTATCTTCCCGATGTCATTTATCACTTTGCCGCGCAGTCGCGTCCGGTCCCCTCTTGGGACGATCCTTATTACACGATGGACGTTAACGTCGGTGGCACGGTTGCCGTGCTTGAGGCCGTGAAGGAAGCGAAGAAACAGCATCCTGAATATGATCCTAACGTCATCGCGATTTCTTCCAGCGCGATCTATGGCGATGCCTTACAGAAGTATTCCATTGATAACCTTCCTGATGAGACCTGCGAGTTATTGCCTCTTCACCCTTATGGCGTTTCCAAGGCGGCGGAAGACTTGCTTTGCTACCAATACTTCAAAAACTTTGGTATCAAGACGATGCGTATCCGTTTGTTCAATTGCACCGGACGTAACAAAGACCAAGACATCACCGGCGACTTCGCTAAGCGCGCGGTGAAACTTGAACGCGAAGGCGGCAACAAATTGGTCGTCGGTAATCTCACCGCGCTTCGTGCCATCTTGGATGTCCGTGACCTTTGCTCCGCTCTATATATCCTTAATGAAAAAGGAACGGCTGGCGAAGCCTATAACATCTGCTCCTCCCATATCTTCCGCATGGACCATGTCGTGGAATGCTTGGAACAGATCATGGGCGTGAAATACGAGCTCGTCCAAGACCCGAAGTTACTTCGCCCCGCGGACGAAGCCCTCTATGCCGGACGCTGCGACAAAATCAAAGCGCTTGGCTGGAAAGAGGAATACGAATACATCGATACCGTGCGTGCCGCGGTCGAGTATTGGCGCACCAAAGACTTCTAAATTATTGAAATGGAAAATCCGCTTCGGCGGGTTTTCTTTCTCTCGCCTGTAAGGCGTATCCGTCCTATAATTCCTGAATTTGGGATTCACCCCCTAAATGTGGTGTTAAAACTCGGTCTGGAACAGGTTGTCCAGATCCTTTCTCGTTAAGTACACGTTGCCCAGCTTCGAGAGGCCCAGCTTCTGCTTTATCGCCCGATAGGTCGGGGTGTCGGTCGCGTTGTTGACGAAGCTTCCGTCGACGTTCTCGGTGACCCTGTAGTCGCGGATGAAATCGAAGAGCTGCTCGATGGGCAGCCTGTCCTCGAACGCCTTGAGCTCGATCAGCCTCATTATGGTCAACGAGTAGTACACGACCAGGAAATGGCCGAATATGGTCTCTGGGTCGGAGACGTAGACCGGCCTGGCCTCCAGGCACGTCTTCATCACCCTGAAGGAATGCTCGATCCTCCATAGGTTGTGGTACGCCTTGTAGATTTCCCTCGCGTCCGCCTCCGCCTCGCTCGTCACGAGCAGGTTGTATCCCGCGTAGGAGAGGTCCTCGTCGATTCTTTCACGGTCGAGGGACGCGGCGATTTTCACCTTCTCGCCCCCGACGGTCTTGGCCTCGAGGTTCACGTACTTGGCCGAGTCGCCGAGCTCCTCGCGGACGATTTCCCTGTACCTGACCTTGGCCTCGAGCCTCTCGACCATCCGGTTGATCTCCCTCCTCTGCTTCGCGGCCAAGGAGGGGTTGTAGGTGACGACCCTCTTCTCTTTGACGGAGAACTTCGTCTCCCTGGGATCGTCGGGGTCGATTCTGCATTTGTATTCGAACTCGTCGACGCATTCCTTGTAACGGTACCTCAGGCGCCCGCTTCCGTCCCTGACGTCGTGCCACTTGTTGGCCTCTTCGTCGGCCAGAAGGACCCACTTCTTCTCCGCTTCGCCCAGGTTCCTCCCGTGGACGGATTTGGAGAAGATGTAGCCGTCGTCCGCCTCCTTCGCGGCCGCGTATACGTTCCTCGCGCAGTTCAGGCCCTTGTCGGCGACCTGGATGACGCGCCCCGTCACGCCGTTCCGGGACTTCATGTCCTCGATCCTCCGCCTAAGGTAGGGCTTCTCGGACTCGTTGCCCGGGTAGAGCTCCATGTCCAGGGGTACCATGTCGGCGTCGAGCAGAAGGGACTGCCCGATGATCGGGTCGTGCCTCCCTTCCTTGGACGGGCCCTTCCTCCTCCATTCGTCCTCACCGTCGATCTCGAAGTAGTAGTTGGTGCAGTCGAAGTAGCCGACGCCGAGCCGCCTTTCCCATTTCTTCGCGACGAAGTGGTTGAGCACCTCTATGTATTTATGGAAGTCCTTGCCGATGAAGTTCACGCCGTCGAGGATCTGGTCGTAGGTGTACGATTCCGCCCCGTAGAGGTTCGGGATGACGTCGCGGAATACCCTGAGCTTGCTGCCCGGCTCGACGATCTGGGCGTAGGTCAGCGTCTTGAGGAACGTCGCGAAGTCGTATTGGGCCTTGCGCAGCTGGGCGACGATGTTGAGGTCCCTGTCGAATCCCTTGCCCAAGGCGTCGAAGGCGGCCTTTGCCAGGAAGTAACCGGCGTTCTTGGACGTCGAGGCGTCGCCGATCTGCCTTTCCTTGGCGAGGGCGTGGCCGCCGTTCAGTTCGTCTATCTGCCCCTTCGCCCACGCGATCGGGTCGTCGATGCCTTTCGCCTTCAGCTCCGCGACGTAGCCGAGGGCTTTGTAGGACCTGTTCTGGTTGCCCTTGCCGGGGACGTAGTTGGTCCTGTAGATCTGCAGGTAGAGGCCCTTCTTGGAGGGCACGGACTTCTTCAGGAAATACCTCATAATATGCATTAACTCCTTAACACCACATATTATAGGGCAAAAGAAAAAAGTTTTCAAATGCTTTATTAACAAAGTTAATAACCTTATCCGAAAACCTATTTCATCCCAAACTTTGAGGTGTTAAATCCCAAAAACGGGAATACGAATACATCGATACCGTGCGTGCCGCGGTCGAGTATTGGCGCACCAAAGACTTCTAAATTATTGAAATGGAAAATCCGCTTCGGCGGGTTTTCTTTCTCTCGCCTGTAAGGCGTATCCGTCCTATAATTGAGCCAACACGAAAGGAAACTCCTAAAAACAATGGTTAAACTCGTCCTTATCCGTCATGGTCAGTCCGAATGGAACTTAAGCAACCTCTTCACCGGCTGGACCGACGTGCACCTTTCCGAGCAAGGTGTGAAAGAAGCTCATGAAGCCGGCGTGCTTCTCAAAGAGAAGGGATATACCTTCGACGTCGCGTTCTCCTCGGTTCTTGAACGCGCGAACAAGACGATGGAATACGCCCTCACCGAACTTGGCGAATTCGATTCCATCCCCAAGTTCTATTCCTGGCGTTTGAACGAGCGTCATTACGGCGCCCTCCAAGGCCTCAACAAAGCCGAATCCGCGAAGAAGTGGGGCGACGAACAAGTTCATATCTGGCGTCGCAGCGCCGACGTACCGCCCCTTGCCCTCACCAAAGAGGATGAGCGTTGGCCCGGCAACCAAGAGAAGTATCAAAACCTCATCAAAGCGGGCGAAATGACCATCGAGGATTGCCCTCTTACCGAATGCTTGATCGATACCGCCAAGCGCGTCAAACCGTATTGGGATGAAAAGATCGCCCCCGAAATCCACGCGGGCAAGAAAGTCCTCATCGCGGCTCATGGCAACTCGCTCCGCGCGATCGTCATGATGCTGGAACACCTCACCCCGGATCAGATCATCTCCGTCGAAATCCCCACGGGCAAACCGCTCGTCTACGAACTCGACGAAAAGACGCTCGAAGTCCTCGCGAAGTACTACCTCTAATATCAATTAGAAAACAAAGCCTAGCTCATCGTGGCTAGGCTTTTCGTTTAGGAGATGATCGTGCCGTTGCAGGTGAAGGAACCATTGACTTCTAGGGTAAGCCCGGAGGAATTCTCTCCTTGTACATAAGGGTCGCCCGAGATGTTCGTCGCGGTCACCGTTGCGCCGGAACCAATCGTGATTTTGGTGTCGGTTTTAAAAACGCTTTCCGCATCGTCGACGTAGACGGTTCCGCTGCAGACGTTGATATAGCCTTTGCCTTTGCTGGTTTCGCAATCAAAGGCCTGACTGACGACATGAGACACCGTTAAGGTGCCAAGGAACGGGTTTTCCGTCGGGGAGGAGGAATCTTCCGCGAAGACCATGTAGTTGCCATGGAAGGCGTCATGGGCGGAATAACTCACGGCGATTGTCCCTTCCCCGTAAATGCGGATTTCGCCTTGGGCTCTTACGGTATGGACGTCTTGATAAGTCGATGCCATCTCGAGGTTCCCTTTTCCGGAGAATTCCACGTTGTTGGCAGATTCCACGGCGACCCCGTTTCCAAAGGAAAGAACCTTGTTCGCGGTCCCGTTTTTCGCTTTGATTTCGACGTTTTTGCCTTCTAAAGAATAATAGATGGCAGGGCTATCGCCACTGGCGATCAAGCAAGCGCTAGAAAGAGTGATGGTCACCCCTTTATAGGTAGATAAAGAATTGGGGTTTTCGATTTTGATCGCGCCGTCGAAATATCCAGTAAGCACATATTCGGCTTTGTTCGAGGCGACTGAAAGCGTGTATGTGTTGCTTTCTTCATCATATTGAATGTTCCCGTCGGTGGTGCTTTTGACGATGGAGAACGCTCCATAGGCGCTACGAAGTGCATCAAGGTCATAACTCGGTATATAGGAACTCGCATTGGAAGAGGGGGCCACGCTTGAGGACGAAGCGGCGGAAGAGGTGGACGCTTCGCTTGCTAGGCTAGAACTCATCGACGTGGAACTAGACGAACAGGAGGCGAGCAAGGCCATCGTGGCCAATAGGAATAAGGAATTGACGTGCTTCATGCTCACCATTATGAGGCCGAATTCCGTTCTTTAACTAAAATTTGACTATCATTCTCCGAAATCGGTTTCAATCTTTTGCCTACGCGTGCTAACGCGCTTATAATCCCTGCCGAGCCCATATTATGTCGAAGAAGTCTGGTAACAACGTTTTGCTCGAAAACAGGAAAGCCCGGTTCCTGTACTTTTTAAGCGACTTCACGACCGCAGGCATCGTCTTGACCGGAACGGAGATTAAGTCGCTTCGTGCGGGGAACGCTTCGTTGTCGGATTCTTACATCACGATTCGTAACGGGGAAGCCTGGATCAACAACATGCATATCTCTAATTACAAAGAAGGAACGCTTTGGAACGTCGATCCGCTTCGTGCGAGGAAACTTCTATTAACGAAACAAGAACTCCGTAAGTTCGAACGCGAACTTCTTGGAACGGGTATGACCGTCGTGCCTACGAAAGTGTTCTTATCCCATGGCTATGCCAAGGTGGAAATCGCTCTTGCCAAAGGCAAAAAAGACCACGATAAACGCGACGCGATCAAAGAACGCGACCAAAAGCGCGAAGTGGGCCGTGCCTTACGCGAATCGGGCAAAGGAGGGCAAAGCCATGATTAAGGAACTCGAATCCTTTTTAGCAGAACGCGAAAAAGGGGCCTATGAACGCGAAGGCTTCGACAAATACTGCGCGAAAAGAAAACTGTCTCTTTCTTGCCCCGTGATTCATATCACCGGGAGCAATGGCAAAGGGTCGACGGCCTTTTTCCTTGAATCCATTTACCGCAAAGCGGGATACCGTGTCGCCTTGTTTTCCAAACCTTTCCTTTATGCCGTCAATGAAACGATGCGGGTCGATGGAAAAGAGATTTCCGATTCAGAACTTCAAAAACTCTTTAATGAAAACCGTAAAGACTTCGATAAGTTTGGCTTAAGTGGTTTCGAGTGCAATGTCGCTTTGGCTTACCGCTACTTCGAAAGCCAAAAAGTCGATTTAGCCATCATCGAAGCGGGCATGGGTGGCATGATCGACGCGACGAACTTAGATGACTTGGATACCCGTTTGGCCATCATTACCAGCGTATCCCTGGAACACACGTCCTATTTAGGGACGACGGTTTCTCAAATCGCTTTGCATAAAGCAGGCATCATGAAACCGGGCGTACCGGTGCTTGTGGGCGAATTAGAAGACAGCGCCTTGGATACGCTGCGCGCGGAAGCCAAGAGCATGGGTTGCCCCTTCAACCGCGTGGAGAAGTACCATTTCGAACACTTGGTAGATGGTCGTTACCATTTCGACTATGCGACGCATAAAGACGTGGTGTTAGGAAGTGGCGCGGACTACCAACTTCGTAACGCATCCTTGGCCATGGAAGCGACCAGGCTTTTGGGAGAGGATTTCCCTGTTAAAGAAGAAGATCTTCGCGCCGGATTAGAAGAGATGGTCCTCCCGTGCCGCTTGGAACGCTTTGGGCGCATCGTTCTCGATGGGGCGCATAATCCAGAGGCGATTGACGCCTTGGTCCGCAACGTGGGGATGATTGGAAAAGGCCACCCCGTGCATGTTCTTTTCGCTTCCTTCCGCGATAAAAACATCGCCGTCGAATTACCCTCGCTTGCCAATGCGGTCGCTGACATCACCTTAACTACATTCAAGCATCCTCGGGCTCGCAAGGAAGAAGATTATTTCCTCTACGTAGCAGACCATCCGTTCGTTGAAGACGCACCTCAAGCGTTGCGCGATTTGTTAGAACGTTACCCTGAGGACACCATCCTTGTAACAGGCTCATTGAATTTCGTTGGCTTTATGAGACAACGGATTCTCGAGGAGAACCTAGAACTGAAATGAACCCCACCTTATCGCGGACAAAGCGGATCGCCTATAGCGCCATGCTGATCGCTTTTTCCGTTATCGTGGGACGCTTGCTTGGGCTTGCGCAGCCTGGCCCGATCTTTGCATTTAACCGCCTTGGCGTAGGCATCGCCATCACGATGTTCGCCTCGCTGTTCCTTGGGCCGTTTTTCGGGGCGCTTGTTGGCGTGGCGGGGGATGCGCTTGGTTGGGTGATCCTTGGCCAATGGACGGGCGCGTTCAATGTCTATCTTTCGGTGTTTTACGCTCTTGTTGGCGTGCTTCCTTGGCTCATGGCCAAAGGCTTAGGACGATGGATGAGGACACGATATTCCATCATCGCGTTTTGTATTACCTTCGTTTTATGCTTCGTCGCCTTTAGTTTGGTTTTGTGGCTGACGCCGGTATTCGAAGTGGGCTTTACCCGCTGGAACCTCGACCCGCTTGCGTGCCGTATCTTCCTCACGGCGTTATTCGCTCCTTTGGTCGTGGTCACGGTCGTGTTGATCGTCTTGCTACAATGGAAGGGACGCGATGGCGTGAATATGGGCGAAATCGCTTGGATTAGCCTAGCCATTGAAATCCTTACGGTGTTTTTAAAACCGCTTGCGTTCTATCTCTATTGCTTGACCTTCCTGGGCGCGAATATCGAGACTGCGTGGAATATTAGTTACAGCACTTTGGTGCTTTTGTCCTTGGTCTTCTCCTTCGCGGATATCATCGTTAATATCGGATTCCTCCGACTGCTACTTTGGGTGAAAGGAAAGGCGTTGGTCCATGAAAAAAGACAGGCAGAATGAACCAGAAGTCGACGAGACTTTGTTGACGCCAGCCCAAAAAGCAGAGCTCAAGCGCCATACGTTCAACTGGAAGTGGGGCGTGTTTTGGGGCGTGGTCGGCACGTTGATCATCGTCTGCATTATCGTCATATCTTTGCTTTAGCAAATATCTTCGACACTGTCCAAGAAACGCTCTTTCCACTTTTCCTTTGGCCGATAAACTATGCCTCGGGAAAAAGCCATGAACGAATTAGGTAAAGACGAACTTCTCTATAGCGACGAGGAACGGGAAAGCCTCAACGAATTAATCGATTGTCTGGAGGAAGAAGACCTCCAAGACGCCCTCATCGAGGAAGAATAAGAAGTTGCGGCAGGCTGATTGGCCTGCCTTTCTTTTTGCGCGATAATTCCTTTATGGAACCACTCTGGAAAGAAGGAGTCGTCTATCAGATCTATCCACGGAGTTTTTGCGACTCCAACGGGGATGGGGTAGGGGACCTCCAAGGCATCATCTCAAAACTTGATTACCTCAAAGACTTAGGCGTCAAAATCATTTGGCTTTCGCCTATCTACAAGAGCCCGTTGTTCGATATGGGCTATGACGTCGCGGATTATTACGCGATTCATGAGCAACTTGGCACGATGGACGATTTCGACCAGCTGCTTTTAGAGGCGAAGAAGCGCGATTTGAAGATCGTCATGGACTTGGTCGTGAACCACACCTCAAGCGCGCATCCCTGGTTTGAGGCGGCACTTCGCGGAGAAGCGCCATATAAGGACTATTACGTCTTCAAAAAAGGAAAGAAGCCAGGCGTGCCCCCAAATAACTGGACTTCCATGTTTACGGGTCCGGCATGGGAATATGTTCCTTCTTTGGATGAATGGTACCTTCACCTTTACGATAAGGCCCAACCGGATTTGAACTGGCATAATCCTCTGGTTCTTGAAGAGGTGGAGAAAATCCTTCGCTTTTATTTGGATAAAGGCGTGTATGGATTCCGCTGCGACGTCATCAACCAAATCTATAAGCAATCCTACGCCGACGGGAAGGGATTCGCCCTGTCCGCACGAGGGATTGAACATTACTTGATGACCGATGGCAATCATCGTATCTTGCGGCAACTTTATGACGATGTGTTTTCCCATTATCCAGACCATGTCGTGATCGGCGAAACGTTCAACGTCGATATTCCAAACGGCCTACGCTTCCTAAACGAAAAAGAACTCGACATGTTCTTTACCTTTGAACACATGGGCGTGGACAAGGGGCTATTCGGGGCACTACGGAAAAAGTTCAACCCCGCGAAATTGCGTGAGGTCTTATACCGTTATCAGCAACAGATTCCCTGGAACGCGAATTATTTCGAAAACCACGACCAACCCCGCAGCGTTCCGCGCTTTGGCGGGGAGGGCGTGAGTCGCGATCCCGCGGCGAAGGCCTTAGCGATGATTTTGCTCACCTTAAAGGGAACACCGTTTATCTATCAAGGGGAAGAACTTGGCATGCTTAATGCACCGGAAAAAGACCCTTCTTTGTCCACTGATTGCGTCGCCCATTCGGTTGCCGCTTTATGCAAAAAACTCCATGTTCCCAAAGGTTTGGCCTACAAGGTTTGTAACCGCATCGACCGAGATGGATGCCGCGCCCCCATGGCGTGGGATGAAGGCCGAAACCAAGGCTTCACAACGGCGGAAAAAGCCTGGCTTCCTTATGCGGAAGATGATGGCAAACATAATGCAAAAACCGAGGAAAACGACGCAAATTCGGTACTAAATTTCTATAAAGCACTCCTAAAACTGCGAAAAGAAATCCCTGCGTTAACCCAAGGTGAGTTCTCTCCCTTGCCAAGCAAAGGAGGCCTCTTCGCTTATCGCCGCATTGCCGGGAAAGACAGTGCGCTCATACTCGTGAATCTTTCCCCTAAGCCCTGCAAGCTGCCACCTTATTTAGCCCATGTTGGCGATCGCCTCGTCGCCTCTTCTTGCTATGAAAAAGATAGCGACGTGATGGCCCCGTTTGCCTGCGCCCTCTTCGACTCCAGGGATTAACTTAGTAACGCTTTACTTTGCGTGCGTGTATAATCCGCACAGGAGGTTTTCCTTATGGCAGAACATTACCGTACCGACAACTTATCGTGGGATGAATATTTCATGGGCATCGCCCTTCTTTCGGCGAAGCGTTCCAAAGACCCGTCCACCCAGGTGGGTGCCTGCATTGTCGATCCAAGCAACAAAGTCGTGAGCATCGGCTATAACGGAATGCCTCGCGGCGTTGACGACAACGAGATTCCTTGGGGGCATGGCGAGGGATTAGAAAGCAAATACCTCTATGTCTGCCACGCGGAATTCAACGCGATTTTGAATACCCGGGACGGCTCCGCCCTTCAGGGATGCAAGATCTACGTGACGCTGTTCCCGTGCAACGAATGCGCGAAAGCCATCATCCAAACGGGCATCAAAGAAATCATCTACGCAGACGATAAATACCATGACCATGTCGAAGAATGCGCTTCGCGTAAAATGCTCGACATGGCAGGGGTGACCTATCGCCGTTACGAAGGCAGGAAGGTGGAAATCGATGCCAAGTAGGCATCATCGTCCCCTCTACCGAATCACCGCGATCATTCTTAGTTTCCTCCTCCTTGGCGCGGCCGTTTTCGTTCCCCTTGGTGTGCAGAAAGAACCCAATTTAGTTCTCTTGATCGTCCTGGCTTCGGTTTGGCTCGTCGCTTTAATCGGCGGCATCGTCGCCAACGAAATCGTGATTCGCAAGAAGTACGGGGGCGACTTCTTAAAGGAACAAAACAAAGATGAGTGACGTCGTATCGGTCCAGCATCTTTCTTATTCCTACGTCGACGAGACGTTGGCTCTCAATGACGTGAGTTTTTCTCTTCAAGAAGGGAAATATTATTGCCTCATTGGCCATAATGGCTCAGGCAAATCCACCTTAGCAAAATGCTTGATGGGACTACAACCCGAGTTCGAAGGGCGAATCGAACTCTTTGGCATGCCGTTAAACCGAAAAAACATCTATGCGATTCGGTCAAGGGTTGGCATCGTCTTTCAAAATCCAGACAACCAATTCGTCGGCTCCACCGTAGCGGACGATATCGCTTTTGGCTTAGAAAATAAGCGCGTTCCTCGCGAAGAAATGCAGGAAATCATCGAACGCTTCGCAACACAGACAGGCGTGGATGAATATTTGGCCAGGGAGCCCTCGATGCTCTCTGGCGGTCAAAAGCAGCGCGTGGCCATCGCGGGCGTCCTTGCGATGAACCCCGACCTCATCATTTTGGATGAAGCGACTTCAATGCTAGACCCACGGGGCAAAGAGGAGATCATCACACTGATTCATCGCCTTCGTGAACAACGGCCCAACTTAACGATTCTTTCCATTACCCACGATGTGGAAGAAGCAGCCAAAGCGGATGAAGTGTTGGTGCTTAACTCAGGAAAAGTCTTCCTGCAAGGAACGCCTTTGGAAGTGTTTTCCCGTCGCGAAGAGTTGCAATCGATTCGCTTAAGCGCCCCCTTTGTCTATGAACTTGCCGCCGAACTTCGGGCACAAGGGATCCAAGTCCCGGATAACATCACCGATTTATCGTCATTGGAGGAATTCCTATGCCGATAAAATTCGAGAACGTCAGTTATATCTACTCCGTGAAGACGCCGATGGAAAAGAAGGCGTTATCGGATGTGAGCCTCGAAATCAAAGAAGGCAGTTTTACTGCGCTTGTTGGACGCACGGGGTGCGGCAAATCGACCTTGATCCAGCACCTTAACGCCTTGCTTAACCCAAGCAGCGGGACGGTATTCATCGACGAGTTCGTCAACGCTTCGGAAAAGAAGAAACGTGACAAGAAAACAAAGCCCCTACGCAAGAAAGTCGGCCTCGTTTTCCAGTTCCCGGAGTATCAGTTATTTGAGGAAACCGTGGAAAAGGACGTCGCCTTTGGCCCAAAGAATTTCGGGCTAGACAAAGAGGCGGCGATGGAAAAAGCCCACGAAGCATTAAAGAAAGTCGGCCTCGACGAATCGTTCTATGGCCGTTCCCCGTTTGAGCTTTCCGGTGGCGAGAAACGCCGCGTCGCCATCGCGGGCATATTGGCCATCGAACCCAAGTATCTCGTCGTCGATGAGCCAACCGCTGGCCTTGACCCTTCCGGTGCGAAGGAAATGATGGATCTATTTGAGCTGGTCCACGCTTCGGGCACGACCGTCATCTTGGTTACCCATGACATGGATATCGTGCTTTCTTACTGCACGGACGTCATCGTTTTGGACCATGGCAAAGTCGTCCAATCCTGCCGGCCGATCGATTTATTTGAAACGGCGGTGGAACAATATTCTTTGAAAACGCCCACGATCTTCTCGTTTGCTTCGAAATTAGAGGCGCGTGGTTATTCCTTTGACCGCGAGAAGTTGTTGACGGTTGCTGGTTTTGCCAAACAAATCGCGGAGGCGAAGAAGAAATGAAGAACTTCGCCTTGGGAAAATACGTACCTTTCGATACATGGATGCATCGTCTGGATGCCCGAGTGAAGATTTTGGGCGTCATTTTCCTCATGGTCGCGATCTTTTTGCCGATGCCGAATTGGTCGATGACGTTGCTTGTTCAGGGTGTCTTATTCCTGATTTCCATTTTCATCCTTGCAAGCACTCGCACGAAGATGTCGACGGTGCTTACCTCGTTACGCTCCCTTTGGATCATGGTCTTATTCCTGCTGATCATCTATATCGTCGTGCCCAAAGCCGAGAATACCTTAGGTATCGCCTGGCAATATAACGGCTGGACGGTGTATTGGGATTCCTTTGCCGAGGCCGGGCGCATCGTGGCGCGTCTTGTCATGATGATCATGATTTCCATGGCTTTGACTTCTTCTACAAAGCCCCTGGATCTAACCTATGCGCTTCAATGGTATTTCACCCCTTTGAAGGTATTTCATTTCCCGGCGGAAGAAGTGGCGATGACCATTTCGATTGCTTTGCGCTTCATTCCGACATTGCTCGAAGACGCCCTTCGCGTCATGCGCGCCCAAACGTCGCGCGGCGTGGACTTTGCCCACGGCTCCTTGTGGCGGCGCATCGTCGGTCTGACTTCTTTGATTATCCCTTTGTTCGTCTCGAGCTTCATTCGTTCGGAAGAACTTGCCAACGCGATGGAATGCCGTTGCTATGACCCGCGCGCCAAGCGCACTCGGTATCGGAAACTGCGCTTTGGCTGGGGTGACCTCTTCGCGTTCTTGTTCACCGCAGGCGTGTTAACGGCTGTGATCGTCATCGCGGCGATGCGCCTTGATTTCTTTGCTTTGATGGGGTTACACGTCTTATGAAACTCGCTGCGATCGTGAGCTATTCCGGTGAGCGTTTCTATGGATTTCAGCGCCAAAGAAAGCTGCGCACCGTGCAAAGCGTACTGGAAGAAACCATCTCCTGTTTTTATGGAAAGGAGACCCTTCTTAAAGCGGCGGGAAGAACCGATATTGGGGTTCATGCGAAAGGACAAGTAATCTCTTTTATTGCCACGCCTCACTTTGATTTAGAAGGGGACCGTAAGGCAATCAACAGACTTCTTCCCGAGGACGTTTCTCTTCGCTGCCTGGTGGAAGTGCCTGATTCCTTTGATGCCCGCCATAGCAGCGTTGGCAAAGTCTATCGTTATACGTTTTTGATTAATGAACGGGATCCGTTGCGCTGCAAGAAAATCGCGCAATTATCGCGGGATGATTTCGATTTCGATGCCTTTTTGCAGGCTTTAAGGCTGTTTGAGGGAAAGCATAATTTCCAAAACTTCACCACAAAGCCCGAAGATAAAGACGGGTTTATCCGTACGATTCAACCGATTGTGGTGGAACGCGGCGAGGAGGAGAACCTCGTCGAAGTGACGTTTCAAAGTGACGGCTTTATGCGTTATCAGATCCGTCTGATGATGGGCGCGGCGATTCGCGTCGCCATCCATCGGTTATCCTGCAAGGACATCGCGGATGCATTGCAACGGGCCGAGCGGAGCATTGTTCCCTATAAAGCACCCGCGGAAGGATTATGCTTAATGGAGGTCCTCTATGAAGAGCCACTTGGATTATAACCTCCATAGCCACACCGCCCGATGTGGCCACGCGATCGGCCTTGATTACGAATATATCGATGCCGCGATCGAAGCAGGGATTAAGCACCTGGGCTTTTCCGATCACATTATGCTGCCTGGCATCGTGCAGGAAGGGATCCGCGGCGATTATTCCGTACTCGGCGATTACCTCGCCAGTACCACGGCGTTAAGGGACTATTACAAAGAGAAGATCAAAATCAACGTTGGTTTCGAGGCGGAATGGTATGGCGACCATTTCCGGGAGTATTACGAATATCTCCTTTCGCGTCCGGACGTGGAATACATGATTTTGGGGCAGCATTGCTTCCTTGGCGCGGATGGTCGGCTCCACTGGTATGAGTCCTTACCCCGCGAATTCCGCGCGAAAAGCTATTGCCATGACCTCGTCGCGGGTATGGACTCGGGACTTTTCACCTACGTTGCTCACCCCGATCTTTATATCCGCTGGAACGGGGCGTTTGATGAGACTGCGGAAGAAGTGGCTCATGAAATCGCCCGCGCCGCCGTGCGGAACAAGATGCCATTAGAGGTTAACTGTGGCCCGAGCCGTTATCGTTCCGACGTCAAAAACGAAGACACGCTATCCTATCCTTGCCCGCGTTTCTGGGACGTCATTTCCCGTTATGATATCGATGTTGTTATCGGCGTCGACGCCCATAATCCCAAAGACTACGAGATCACCGACTATGATTTCTTCATGTCGTTTGTTTCCCGTCATGGGCTGCATTTGCTACGCCAAGCGCCGGAGCTAAGGAAGAAAAAGTAGCCATTTACATACTTCCCGAATGAATTCGGGGTGTTGCGCGCCTTGCGGTGGTGCTATATTTATCGCCGAAAATCGGAGTTTTATCATGGGAAGACATTTTGAAGTACGTGCCGCCGCCATGGCGGCAACCGCGAAGGCCAAATCCGCTATCTACATGCGTGCCTCGAGGGAAATCTACGCCGCCGCCAAATCCGGCGAGCCTGATCCCAACTCGAACCTTGCCCTTCGTGCCGCGATCGAAAAGTATCGCAAGCAGTGCCCGAAGGACGTTATCGATCGCGCAATCGAAAAAGCCAAAGGTGGCGATGCGGTCGCTTACATCCAAGGACGTTATGAGTTCATGGGCCCTAGCGGCAGCAACATCGTCGTCGATACCTTAACCGACAACGTCAACCGCGCGCTCGTCACCGTCCGTACCATCTGCACCCGCAAAGGCGCGAAAATGGCCTCGGTCGCCTATAATTTCGAGACGCTTGGCGCCTTGAACTTCAAGCATGGCAACCGTGACGAAATCGAAGAGACCCTCATCTTGGGCGACGTGGATGTCCAATCCGTCGAGGATATCGGCGAAGGCAACATCGAAGTCCACGTGACCCCCGCGGATTTAGACAAAGCGAAAACCGCTTTGGCGGACCTTGGAATCACCGATTTCGATCGCTGCGAAATCACCTTGATCCCCAACGAATGGGTCACCGCTTCGGACGAAGACCTTCCGAAGTTAAAGGCGATGTTAGAAGAACTCGACGAAGCCGAAGACGTTCAGAACGTCTATACCAACGTCGAAAACCTCTAATCCAAGAATTCGACCATCGATAATTCCCCCGCGACATGGAATGCTTCCGCTAAGTGGCGAAGCTCCTCCATATAGGGGGATTTTTCTTTGGCTTTATGCCATAGGTGGAGGAACTCTTGCTTGCCATAACGTTCCTTCTCGCGAAGTAGATCGATCATCGTGCGTTCTAAGGAATAAGAGTTGACTAAGTTTCCCCGAGGGGTGACGACGAATATTTGCCCAAGACTATATTCTTTCGCGCCCGCATGATGTACGCGGACCTGCGGGATTCCTTTATTTAGGTAATTTAAGGGAAGATTCACTTCTAAGGCGGGTTCTTCTATAAGGCCATGGAGATATAACGCCGTTTGACGGCAAAAGACCGCTTTATGGTAACGGAATCCGAGTTCATAGAAGGGGTCGCGCACGCTGCCTTTTCGGATATAGAGGCCTTTGGATACTTTGAGAAAAAGACCTTCTTTGACCACTAACGACAAATATGTTTGGGCGATGCCGTTTTCCCGCGCTTCAAGTGCGGAAACGTATCCTCCGTTAATGTCGGCAAGGTCGAATAAAACCTCGGTTTTCTTTTTGTTCATACATTGATTATAGAAAATAGATGTATAAACGAAAACAAAAGAATGAAAATGTCTTTGACATAGAGGGTATGTATCGACATAATTTGCCTCGGCGCTTCCCCAAGAAGCCTAAGAAAAAAGAAAGGAAAAAACCATGCAGCGTCAAACCACGTTGGCTAAAAACGAAAACGTCACCCGTAACTGGTACGTCGTCGATGCCACCGATATCCCCCTTGGCCGCCTCGCCTCGAAAGTCGCGGTCATCCTCATGGGCAAGAACAAGCCCACCTACACCCCCAACGTTGATTGTGGTGACAACGTCATCATCCTCAACGCCCGTAAGGTCAAGCTCACCGGCAACCACCCCAAGACCAAGAAGAACTACTACAACGTCTCGGGCTACAACGGTGGCCTTCGCACCCGTTCTTCCGGCGTCATGCTCGAAGAATACCCGATCGAAATGGTCGAGCGTGCCGTCTGGGGCATGATCCCCAAGGGACGCCTTGGCCGTCAGATGATCAAGAAGCTCTTCGTCTATGAAGGCGGCGAGCACAAACAGCAGGCCCAGAACCCCGTCGTTCTCGACCTCAGCAAGTAAGGAGATTAACCATGGCTAAAGGAACCCAATATTACGGAACCGGCAGGAGAAAATCCTCCATCGCCCGTGTCTACATCACCTCGGGTAAAGGCAAGATCGTCGTCAACGACCGCGATGTGAAGGAATACTTCCCCTTCGAAACCTTGCTCCTCAACCTCAAGCAGCCTCTCGCGCTCCTTGGTGCGGAAGACCGCTATGACGTCAAAGCCTTCGTCCGCGGCGGTGGATTCACCGGCCAGGCCGAAGCCATCCGCCTTGGCATCGCCCGTGCTCTTCTTGAAGCCGGCGAAGACCGTGGCACCCTCAAGACGCATGGCATGCTCACCCGCAATGCCCGCGCCAAAGAGCGTAAGAAATACGGTCTCAAAGCCGCTCGTCGCGCTCCGCAGTTCTCCAAGCGTTAATCGCTTGCTAATGCAAACCCAAAGCCCAGGGATTCCAATGTCTCTGGGTTTTCTTTATTGGAAATCTCTATAATAAAGGGCACAACGAAAGGATAGTTATCTATGGATAAACAACTACGCGATCTCATCGAAGATCAAATCAACAAAGAACTTTGGAGCGCCTATATCTATCTCGATATGGCGGAATATTACCAAGCCAAAGGACTCCATGGCCTCCATGCCTGGTTTGAAAAGCAGGCCAAGGAAGAAGTGGAACACGCGGAGAAATTCATGGAATTCCTCCATGACCGTGACGAATCGTTCCGTCTCAAACCCATCGAAGCCCCGAATAAGGTTTATAAAGATCTCCGTGAGCCTCTGGAATACCAAGTGGAGCATGAAAAACTCGTCACCTCGTTGATTCTTGGCATCTACAACAAGGCCAAGGAAGTCAACGATCCTTTAGTGGAACATTTCATTGCGTGGTACGTGAACGAACAGCTTGAGGAAGAAGGACATTCCAAAGAGTTGCTCGACCAATATGACCTCTTCGCCAAAGACGGTGGGCTGGGTCTTCACGAGTTCGATAAGGACTGCGGCAAAGCCGTTAAGTAAACCGATAACGTTCAAAAGCGTCTCAATGAGGCGCTTTTTTGGTGCATGTCTTTGTGATGAGAGCCCATTGTTAGCCATCCATTCATAGAACTATGAAATTCCGTCATTTTTCCCTTGAAGCGATAGGGAGAGAGTTATATATTATCTAGGCACTTCGGTGCAGACTTGGGCCTTTAGCTCAGTTGGTTAGAGCGTGCGCTTGATAAGCGCAAGGTCGATGGTTCGAGCCCATTAAGGCCCACCAAGTCAAACAAATGTCGAAACGCGAAGGCGATTCGGCTCCGATAAAAGGAATAGCGGTGGAGTCACCGCCTTTTCTTTGCCTTTGGGAGCTTCTAGAAATTTAACAAACTTTTGAAATATGTTGTTTGTTAAACAAGCGTTTTAAGGAATTGGTACCGGGCGAATACCGCAGGGGCAATCATTTCCTTATAAGGTACGTCAATCGGAATGGAATTAACGATGGATGTAACCTCATCGAGGGTAATGTCGGGAAAGCGAAGATGCCTATATAGTTCTTTTGCCTTGGGCTCTTTTTCCAAAAAACGAACGAAAAGAGAGATAAAGCCATCTTTGGCAGGATGATCGTTTAATCTTTCGTTTGTCGCGATCAGCGCGAGGTTGTTGTCGAAGTTCGGGGCTAAGGAAAGAATCGCTCCGGTAGAAATCTCACGAAGTAGGCCGAGGTTTTCGTTATGGCGGTCCACGTTATAAACCACCGCGTCGAAGGCGGATAAAGCCAAGTATTGCTTTGCAATGTCTTCCCCTAAGCCAAGCATGAGATTAAAAAGGTAGGAATAGTCTTCGTTTTCACCTGCAAGCGCGGCAATCGGCTCGAAATTGGTGTTTTGAGAGAAATTAGGGCAACGGATATAGCCTTCATCGTATTCGTAATCGACCGTGGGGATTCCCATAAGATGGGCAAAGCGGGAACAGAAAAGTTCGGAGAAGATTTGGGCAGGATTGCCGCTTTTGTAAAGCCACCACTCACCATCGATATTTCGCCAACCCTTTTCGAAACTACCCGCGGTGGTGAGCTCTGGCGAGAGTTTGGCTTTGCCATAAAACTGGCTGACCTCGCCTTTAAGCGCGGTATCAAAGAGCAAGTCATCCTTCAAGGCGAGATGATCGTAGGTGAGTTTTGAATGCTTTGGCTTGAACCAATAGCGGTCATAGACGGATAGGGCATAGGAATAAAGCGCCGTTTTGTAATCTTCGTCCACTTGAATGCCAAGGACGCGCCTTAAGATGCGGGCGTTCGTGCGGCTCATATCCAGTGCGCGAAGGCGAAGGAAGCGTTCCATCGAATGTGTTTTTACAATCGAAAGCGGAGCAAGGCTTTCGTCGATATCTATAAGTTGCCCTTGCTCGAATCTTGCTACGACGCGGTCCCCATTCATTACGGATCCAGTAAGTGCGGCAGCGGAGGCGGACAATACGACGTTTTTGCCTGAACGCTTGGATAATTCGCGCTCGATTTCCTTGCGCCTTGCGATTTTTTCTCGTAGCGTCGGCACTTCCTCGGCGGGAACAATCTGGGAATATCGCTTCCCGTTTTCAAAATAGTGATGGTAAAAATACGTCTTCCCAGAAATGGTTTTTTCGTAGACGTTGCCCTTAGGCAAGGTCTGTAGTTCTTTCCACAGTTCGCTTACGGTAGCCATACCTTAGGCTAACAAATTTAACAAACTTTTGAAACATGTTGTTTGTTAAACAAGGTTTTTCAGGTACTGATAACGGGGCACACGCTTTGGAAACGATATTTGCAGCACTTCCCGATTCTGCCTTTGACATTTACTAAGGGCTTGCTGAATAACTGAATTGGATGATGAAAACAAATGTTACACTTTAATTGCATATTTTTAGGCAAAAAGTATGCAGTTAGATTTTATAATACTTCGCGTACTTTCCACTTTGGACCATTTGGATGCGGCTAGAAGACACCAATTCTCCCAAAGCTTTTTCTATCGTGGTCCTTGTTAAATTAATAAGAATCTCTTCGATGCCGGCTTTTGCGATAGGCGTTTTGGCATCATTGACGACCCGCAGCACCTTGTCGATAGAGAATCCCGGCATGGAATTGACTTCAATGATGTAAGCCAGTTTGGCATACCCGTCTTTGAGGCAATTGAGCATAAAGTGGACGAAGAAGCCATAATCGTTCTTATCCTGATGCCAGCCGATCGAGGAGCGTTCTAACGACGCATAGTACTTGTCCACGTTGTTCAATATGACATACGAAAGCGAATAGTACTTGTCTAATTCATAGCCATACTTCAAAAGCAGGAACGTCGTCAAAAGCCTCGACACGCGCCCATTGCCATCGAAGAAGGGATGGATGCATAAGAAATCGAGGACGAAAACGAAAATCGCAAGCAACGTATTGCATTCGGAATCTTTGACGCATTCGTTGAACTGGTAGACCAGATTGCCCATCAAGCCCTCGACGTCCTCGGGTTTGGCGGGAATGAAAACGGTCCTTATCGGATTTCCGGCAGCATCGTATTCGCGAATATAGTTCTGCTCGACTTTGTACTTTCCGCCGAGTTCGGGAGTCAGCGATTCGTAAAGGAAATAATGGAGGTCCTTGATATAGGATTCGGAAAGAGATTGGTATTTATAGACTTGGAAGACATTATCAAGAGCCTTGTTATAGCCAAAGAGCAAGTACTCCTCCTTGGTTTCCGGATCCATATGCTTTAGCAGGATATCTTCCTCGCGGTGCCTTTCGATCGAAATCTCCTCGATTTCGTTGCTCGAGGTCACGCTTCTGCGCTTCGCAAGGTCGTGGAGGCGATTCAGTTTTATCTTCGTTGGCAAATGAAAAGTCTTCCCTCTGTTTATCTCGACGGCTTGGAGCATCGAGACGATCATAGGGTCATTTAGTTTCAGCGTTTGTCCTTTAAGGTCGAGGAATTTCATGCCTCTATATTGATAGAGAGGCGCACTGATGTCAATTTTAATTGCATATTTTTAGGCAAAAAGTATGCAGTTAGAGATTCTTTAACCGTAATTTCCATACCATTCGACAAACCGCTTCTTGCCGTAGTCAACATACAATTTCAGAAGAGAAGGAAACTCATCGGCAGACACGAGGTTCATTGAAGAAAACCCATCCCGTGAAGTGAATTCGCGAAGACGGGTTTTTCACAGCTAGACGCTTTTCCTAACAAGCTGGGTTTCTCGCGAGGACTATTTGTGTTTTCATAATTGCGGATTCACCCGTGGTAGTTCGGCTATCGCCTAGTGGGAGTCCTTTTTCTCTTATGCGCCTTAGTGGCCAATGATTTGATGACTGAACGGCAAAGAATAAACTCCCTAAAGGAGTCTTTTGTCGCAAACCCTCACTGATCCCAACCAGTAAAGCCAATGGCTTTGGTCAAGGGTTTGTTATCTCCGGGGATGCCGGAAGGCATTGGGAACCCGCAAGAATCATTTTGGTGCCGCCTATAGGAATCGAACCTACAACCTGCTGATTACAAATCAGCTGCTCTGCCAATTGAGCTAAAGCGGCATGGAAAGCCCGCCTCTGGGCGGGATATTCGTTACTGGTGGGTGTTGGGGGTTTCGAACCCTCGACCTCTTCCGTGTGAAGGAAGCGCTCTCCCACTGAGCTAAACACCCACGTGCTGCCTTAAGGCAAGTAATTATTGCCACTTCAGGCCGCTCATTCAATACTTTTCGGGTTTTTTATTGCGCGCGTATAATGGGGTTTATGCACGAACTACCATTAACCATTACCTCTACTTACGTTGGGCCTACGCGCCTTCTGACGATGCCTGGTTTATTCCGCATCTTCCAAGATGCCGCGATCGCGGATGCGGAATCGATTGGCTTCGGCCATGACGTCACGATGAACCAAGGACTCTTATGGGTCTTTAGCCGCGTCTATGTCCGCTTCCATAAGGCCCCTGAATATTTATCTAATGCCACCTTCAAGACGTGGCCAGGGGCAAAGAAGGCCTTCTTATTCCCACGTTTTGGCAAACTACAGAACGAAAAAGGGGAGGTTCTTGCGGAACTTTCCTCGATTTGGGCATTGATTCATGAAGACACCCGCAAACTGGAAATGCGGCCCAATCTTGGGGACGTTGACCAAACAACTGGCGATGAGATCCCGCTTCCGGGTAAAGTCGTGGCCAAGCCCTGCACACTGAAAGCGCGTCGAAGAATCGAATACAGTGACCTGGACCTAAACGGTCACATGAATAACGTCCGCTACATCGAATTGCTCCTCAATCTTCACGAACCTCGCTTCTATGAAGAGAAGATGATCACCGAATTATTGATCCAATACGAAACCGAAATCAAACCCGAGGAAGTGGTGGAGGTGCTCGCCGACGAGGACATCACTTATGTCCGTGGGGTGGTCGATGACCGCGTCTGCTTTGAGGCCAACCTAACCTATGGCCCGGTGAGGAAATAGTTGATGAAAGGACCGCTTGCTTTTGCCGTGCGCCCTCAACGCCTTGAGGACGTCATCGGTCAAAGCCACTTATTGGGCAAAGACTCCTTCTTGATGAAGTCCGTCGAGAAGAAGGCTCCTTTCTCCATGATCTTCTTTGGCCCTCCCGGCACGGGCAAAACGACGATCGCGGAAGCCTATGCTAAATCCTTAAAGATCCATTTCGTGTCGCTTAACGCCGTCACCGCGACCAAGAAGGATTTGGAAATCGCCGTCGATGAAGCCAAGATTTGGCGGCCTTGCATCCTGATCATGGACGAAGTCCACCGTTTGGATAAGACCAAACAGGATTACCTATTGCCTTATGTGGAAAATGGGACTTTTACCTTAATCGGTGCGACGACGGCCAACCCCTATGTCTCGCTAAGCAGGGCCATCCGTTCCCGTTGCAAGATCTTAGAGGTTCATCCCTTAAGCGAAGAGGATGTTATTACGGGGTTAAAACGGGCCATCGCGGTGCCTGAAGGGCTAAACGGAAAGGCTTCTTTTGAAGATGATGCCTTAGCCTACATCGCAAAACTCTCTGGAGGCGATTTACGCTTTGCCTTGAATATCCTTGAGGAAGCCTATGTCCAATTTGGCGACACGGGGTGCGTGAATTTAGAACAGGTGAAGACCATCGAGGCGGTTCCTAATTACGCGATGGATAAAGACGAAGAGGAACATTATGATTCCGTCTCGGCCTTACAGAAATCAATACGCGGTCAAGACGTGGACGCAGCACTTTATTACCTCGCCAGACTCTGCGCGGCCGGGGATCTTGATTCGATTAAACGTCGCTTGCTCGTCACGGCTTATGAAGATATCGGCTTAGGCAACCCCAACGCCGTCATGCGCACGCAACTGGCCATTATGGCCGCGGAGCAAGTCGGTTTCCCCGAAGCCGTCATCCCTTTGGGGGACGCGGTGATCGATTTATGCTTGTCCCCACATTCTCGGTGTGGCGATGAATCCATCGGGGCGGCGATGGAATTCGCCTCCAAACAGCCCTTCCGCGTCCAAGACTACCTCAAACTCACCCCCGTGAGTCTTAAGGAAGAGGATAAATATCCCTATGACCGTCCCGATCTATGGGAACGGATTCAATACTTGCCGGATGAATTCAAGGACATGAAGTTCTATAAGCCAGTCTTAGCCTCCACTTACGAAAAGGCGTTGCATCAAAACTATGTGCGCCTACAAGAACAAGGGCGGACCAATCAACTGGCCAAATTGAAACGCGAAAAGAAAAAGTAAGCGCTTTCATAGGCCTCTTTCCTTGCAAAGCGAGAAAACGCTCCTATATTAATCCGCTTCCCAATTTGAGAAGTGAAAGGAGCGTTTTATGAATCAAGATTCTTATGAAGAAAACCACGTTCAAAACGAAGAACGCGAAAGCAAAATCGAGCGCTTTGCCGAAAAGCTCATCGAAGCGATGAAAATCAACGCATTCGAATATGGAAGTAATGGCAATTGCATCAACAACTAGAAGACGCCTGAAGAAGGTAAGACGTGCCGACTCAGGCGTTTTCTTTTTCCTTAGATATTCAGTAAGGTTATATGCATGAACCTTCGTTACGTATCCCATAAAGAATTAGGCAAAGACATTTCAAAACTCCAAAACCTTTTCGAGTCGGCGTTCCCGCCGGAAGAAAGGCCACCGTTTTCATTGATGATTCAATGGGAGAATCATGAATTCTTGGGCATCTATAAAGAAGATTGCTTCGTGGGACTTGTGGATTTCATTGTTTATCGAGATCTCGTATATCTCTTCTTCCTCGCCATCGAACCCGCATTCCGCAATCATGGAATCGGGGCAAGGGTACTCAAAGACGCCGCGGAGAAATACGAGGGCAAACGCATTTTCCTTCTTATGGATGAAGTGGAGGAGTCTTATGAGGATTACGAACTGCGTAAACGTCGCTTTGGGTTTTATAGCCGTAATGGCTTCCGTTACAGCGGATATAAGATCCAAGAACTCGGCGTGATGTACCAGCTCATGGTTTATGGGAATGCGGATGTGACTCCAAAGGAATTCCGAAGCGTCATGGAATCCTTAATCGGTAAGGAGATGGCCAAACGTTATTATGGCCATCTATAAATCGAGCCTTAGCAACACGGCAAAGATGATGTATCCTTATGCAGCACCAATCGGTGCTCCTGCGGGCGTGGCGGAATGGCAGACGCGATAGACTTAGGATCTATTGGGCAACCGTGGAGGTTCGAGTCCTCTCGCCCGCACCAAAAATATCAAACTGCGACAAATCCGTAATGCTCTGTGCCATGAGCGCGGAATTGTCGCCTTTTATTTATCCACAATTGTTTCATGTGGTGGTTGCCTTAGCTTAAGGAAACAACTCAGTTTGCATATAAAACAGTAAGAAATATGCAAACCCAGATAAAAAGGAGGCAAACGGATTGGGCGAATCAGAGCAGATGGATGCCTTTTTCTTCTAACGCTTTGATATCTTCAATGTCCCAAGAAGAGACCTGTACTTCACCGATGTGCGCTTTGGACAACAAATACATCGATAAACGAGATTGTCCGATGCCCCCGCCGATGGATAAGGGGAGTTCATCGTTTAGGATACCCTGGCAATAAGCGTTGGATAATTTGTCTTCCTCGCCTTTTGCCTTTAACTGGCTGCGGAGGCTTTCTTTATTGACGCGAATGCCCATGGAGGAAACCTCGAAGGCCATATCGTATAAGGGGTAGTGGAGGAGGATGTCGCCGTTTAGGTTCCAATCGTCGTAGTCCGCCGCGCGGCTATCGTGGGGCTCGCCATCTAAAAGCGGCCCGCCGATATGCATTAAGAACACCGCGCCATATTTACGGGTCGCCTCATCTTCGCGCTGCTTCCTGGATAAAGAAGGATAGTCACGTTCTAAGTCCTCGCTGGTAAGGAAGGTGATATCTTCTGGCAAGGATAAAGATAACAAAGGATAACGCTTCACAAGTTCTAATCCAGTTTCCCGGATGCAGGTATAGATGCGGCGCACGACGTATTTGAGGAATCCTTCGGTGCGGTCTTCTTCGTTGATCGCGACTTCCCAATCCCATTGATCGACATAGGCCGAATGAAGGAAATCCAACGTTTCGTCCTTACGGATGGCGTTCATGTCCGTGTAGAGACCACGGTGGATGGGAAAGTGATATTTGCCTAAGGCAAAGCGTTTCCATTTCGCTAACGAATGAACGATCTCGACCTCTTCGTCGACTCCGGCGATATGGAAGCGGATAGGAACTTCCTTTCCAGAAAGGCCATCGTTTAACCCAGAACTTCCGAAAACGAATAACGGAGCGCTGACGCGGGTTAACGCTAAAGCTTGACCTAAGCGTAACGGGAAGTCCCGCTTAATGAATTCGATGGCTTCTTGGGTTTGGAGGACGTCAAGCAAAGGCTTGTAGGGGAGTTTGAGGTCTTTCATAAATAACATCAAAATCCTACAACTCCCGAACATAAAAACCACAGAGAATTGTGTTTTGATATCGAAACTTGGGACCAAAAGCACAAGAAAAAGAAGAGCGGATCAGCAAATCTTCAGCTTCTTCTTTGGCAAAAATACCCTTTTGCAAAGCAAAATCGGTCGTCTTTTCTCCAAAGTTCCCTTGGAAAAACTCGCACATAGAGGAAAAGTTCCCTTGGAAAAACTCGCATTTGTAGTGAAAGTTCGCTTGGAAAAACTCATAATATAGGCGAAAGTTCGCTTGGAAAAACTCGCGGAGGACCGAAATGTATGGAATTTGAAAGAAAAATAATCCACGAATTCGAATCATGGAAAACAAGTCTTCAGACGAAAAGGAAAGCGTTAGTCGTTAAGGGACTACGACAGATTGGAAAATCTTACATCGTGGACAAGTTCGCTAAAGAAAACTATGAAAACGTTGTCCGAATTGATTTCAAAAAGGAGCCCCGCATGAAGGCCTGCTTTGACATAGACCTCGTCGTGGACGCTCTCATTACCAATATTTCAGCGAATAAGCCGGGCGTTTTGTTTGTTCCGGGTAAGACCGTTATCGTCATGGACGAAATACAGGAATGCTCTGCTGCGCGCGCATCTTTAAAATCCTTCATGGAGGATGGACGATTCGACATAATTGCCACCGGCTCCCTTCTTGGGCTACGCGGATACAATTCGAAGTATTCTGGTGGCGTCGCAGTCGGCGCCGAACACACCGTATATATGAAGCCCATGGACTTCGAAGAGTTTTTATGGGCAAAAGGCATCAGCAAGCAAACCGTCGATTATGTTCGGAATTGTTTTCGCCAAAAGGTTCCGGTTAGTGATGCGGTGCATCAGGTGTTCACGAGATATTTTCGTGAATATATATGTGTCGGCGGATTGCCTGAGGTCGTGAAGAAATTCATCCAGACCAGCGACATGAACCAGGTCCGCATGGAGCAAAAAGATCTCATTGAGGGTTACAAAGACGATTTCGCGAAACACCTAAATGAGAAGGAACAAGAGGAGATCGATCACGTCTTGTTTGCTCAAATCAACAAGGTCTTTGACTCCTTGCCCTCGCAGTTAGCGAAAGAGAACAAAAAATTCATGGTGTCCAAAATCGATAAACGCGGAACCTTGGAAAAATATGCCTCGGCGATCCAATGGCTTGTGGGCTATGGGCTTGTGGAACGATGCTATAACCTGTCCAACCTCGAATTCCCCTTGGAAGGGAACAAAAACCCAGATGTTTTCAAACTCTATTTTTCGGACGTTGGCCTTTTGATCGCCTCGTTAGATGAGGGTACCGCCGGACATGTGTTGTCAGGCGATCTTGGTATTTACAAAGGCGCGATTTACGAGGAATCCTTCGCAGATGCCTACACGAAGAACCAAAAGAAGCTTTATTACTATGCAAAGGAAAGCGGGCTAGAAATCGACTTCATTACTCAGTCTTACGGTGAAGTCACTCTCCTGGAAGTCAAAGCGAAAGACGGGCGCACCAAAGCGGCATCTGAGATACTCAAGAATCGGGAAAAATATAAAGATGTGAAAGGGATGATTCGCTTGAAAGAGAGCAACGTAGGGACGGCGAACCAAATCGAAACCTATCCGACCTACATGTCGTTTTTGGTCCCGTAAGGAAGGCTCTCGCTCATTGTAGACAAAGATTTCGTGTCCTTAGCAACGGGAGTTTTCATAAAAACCTTGCTCTTATGTTGCGATGGGCAATAATGCTTGCATTATGGTTTCGCATATTTGGAAAACGCTTCGTTTGGGCATCTTCGCTGGAGTTCTTATCGCCATCGGCGGCGCCTTAAATCTTTGCTTAAGCTCCATGGGACAGCCCGTTTGGGGCGCGGTGTTCTTCTCACTTGGCTTAATGTGCGTATGTTTGCTTGGCGCGAATCTATTCACCGGGAAAGCGGGATACTTATTGGAAAAAGACCGCCACTACGCGTTCGATGTTTTGATCATGGCGCTTGGCAATATCGTCGGGGCGCTCGTCGTGGGCTATCTTGCCGCATTGGTGTTCAAGGAATGGAACGTTCCTCTTGCAAGCAAGTTGCTCTATGGCGAAGGATCGACCTGGTATGGATGCTTGTTGCGGGCGATTGGTGCCGGCGCTTTTGTCTATTTGGCGGTGGAATGTTTCCGAAAGGTGCCTAGTTATCCCGCCAAGCTCATCATGGTCGCCTTATCGATTGCCGCGATGGTGCTTCTAGGTTGCAACCACTCGGTCGCGAACGTGTTCTATTTCGCCTATGCCCAAATCAACGTTCCTGGCTTCGATGCCTGGAACGGTATCTTCTCTGTTTTGGTCGCCATGGCGGGCAATGTCCTAGGAAGTTTGCTCCTATATTGGCTACAAAACGGAATTGGGTGCCTATTACCTAAGAAACAAATGGAGGAAGAAAAATAACATGAGTTCCTTTGATGCATTAAAACTTTATCTAGAGAAACGTCGTCGCCTTGGCCATCTGCTTTCTTTACTGAATTTCGATTTAGAGACCACCTCCCCCGAACAAGCCCTTGAGGAAGAAGGCGAGCTCTTATCCTTTTATGATTCGGAGTACGCCGCGATCTCCAAAGACCCGGGATATATCACCGCGGTGAAAGCAGCCCATGAAGACCCTTCATTAAACGATGCCCAGCGTTTGCTTGTCGGTGATTTGCTCGAACAAATCGAATATATGGAAAAGCTTCCCCTTGAGAAATATGAGGAGTGGAGCAAGGCCACAATTAAATGCGGGCAGATGTGGAAGAAAGCCAAAGCCGCGAAAGATTGGTCGATCGTCGAACCCTATTTCAAAAAACTGATCGACATCAAGCGTCAAGAAGCGGACTTACTCCATAAAGAAGGGCAAAAGACCCGTTATGATGCCTTCCTTGACCAATATGAATCAGGGCAGACACAAGAAGACGTCGACCGTGTATTCGAACCGCTGAAACGCTTCCTTATCGATAATCTCGAACATGTATTAGAACGTCAAAAGACCTTAAAGAAACCCAAGATAATGGCGCACGATAACGACTCTCAGGCGCATCTTGCGCTCGATTTGCTCCGCGCGATCAATTACGACCTAAGCCGTGGCGTGCTCCGTGAAACGGAACATCCTTTCTCCGATAACGTGGCGCGGAACGATTGCCGTGTGACCACTCATTATCACGTCGATGATTGGCGTTCCTCAATGTTCTCGGTCATCCACGAAGGAGGCCACTCGATCCAATTCCAGAATTGGCCCATTTATCAATTCGATAACTACGTCAACGGCAGAGCCTCCGCCGCCTTATGCGAAACGCATTCTCGCTTCTATGAAAACATCGTCGGGAGAAGCAAAGGCTTTGCCTCTACTTTGCTCGGTCTATGCAAAAAGAACTTGCAAGGTGAATTCAATGATATGAGCGAAGAGGAGTTCTATAACGCGGTCAATGAAGTTACTCGCTCTTTGGTGCGTACGGAAGCGGATGAATACACCTATTGCCTCCATATCATTCTTCGTTATGAACTGGAACGCGACCTCATCAATGGGGATCTCGAAGTAGAAAACGTTCGCGACGCCTGGAACGCGAAATATAAAGAATACCTGGGTGTCGAAGTGCCGAATGATTCCGTCGGCGTCATGCAGGACGTCCACTGGTTCGAGGGCTTAATCGGGTACTTCCCTTCTTATGCCCTAGGCAACATCTATGGCGCCCAAATCGCCGCGGCCATGAAGAAAGACCTTCCTTTCGACGCTCTCCTTGCAAAGGGCGACTTACGGCCAATTCTTGCTTGGCTTAGGGAGCGCGACTTTGCCTACGACTATCTCGATCCAAAAGACTGGATTAAGAAGGTGACGGGTGAAGCGATGAACCCGCAGTATTTCGTGGAATATTTAGGCCATAAGTTCTTCTAGCATTAAGCGGATGTTTGCAAGGGCATCACCCGCTTTTCGTTATTTCCTTCTAGTGCTTGAAGAGACGCATATTGCTAGATAAAATATTATCAAATATAAGATGATATAAAGGAAAAACGATAAAATATTATCAATGGGAAAATACGGAATAGAACTCGAAGAAATCATTGGCATAAAGACGCCCCAAACAATTGCAAAAGAACTCATGGAGCGCGTAAGGCTAAGAAGAAAGCAACGCGGTCTTTCACGCGCTAAGCTAGCGGAGCTCTCCGGTGTCAAAGAGCCGACCATTCGTCACGCGGAAATCACGGGAAAGATATCTTTAATTCATTTATTGGAAATCGCGTCCGTACTAGGCTACACCGATGAATTCCAGGCGTTATTCACTACGCCCCGGTTCCGCACGATCGAAGAGGTAATCGCGTCGAATGGAAAACGTTAAGTATCTCGAGGTCTTTTATCGCGGGCGCAAGGTAGGGACCATCAGTTTGCCCGATTCCGGTATATTCACTTTCTTTTCTTATGATGAGGAATGGCTTAAGGACGGTTTCTCCATTTCTCCCTTCCGCTTGCCCTTATCAACGGGGTTATTCCAGGCAAATAAAAAATATTTGTTCGGCTTATTCGGCCCGTTCTATGACTGCCTGCCAGATTCTTGGGGCAACAAGGTAATCGATACCTATTTAAAGAAACAAGGAATCTCCCCTCAATCCATTAATATCCTTACGCGCTTAGCGCTTTTGGATTCTTCTTCCTTAGGAGGGTTTGACTTTGTGCCCCAAATCCGCGAAGACGTACAACAAGATGAAATGAGCATCGAGGACATCCGTCACAAGTTCGATTTATTAATGAGCGGGAAGGATATTTCGGAAGAGGAGCTATCTCAAGTGTATGCCCGCTCATCGAGTACCGGTGGCAGTCGCCCCAAGATGAATGTCTTGATCAATGACGAACTCTGGATTGTGAAGTTCCCTGGTCGAAATGATTCTGACGATATTGGGACTATGGAATTCGATTATATGGAAGCTGCTGCGGAGTGCGGTCTCAATGTCCCGCCACATAAACTGATTTACGATGACAAAGGCATCGCCTATTTCGCCTGCAAACGATTTGACCGCGACGCGCAAGGAAAACGAATTCATCGCCTCTCTCTAGCAGGCCTTTTAGAAACGAACATCGATTTTCCCCAAGTTGATTACATCACGTTGCTTCAAACGGTCCGCGTACTATGCCCGATGGACTTGGAACAGGCATATGGATTGATGTGTTTCAATTTGTTCGCGGGTAACTTTGATGACCATGCGGAGAACTTCTCGTTCCTCTATGACGAACAGACCAAGCACTATCGGCTTTCGCCCTGTTATGACCTGACGACGCAGCCAAACTTAGGAATTCACCAACTGGGCTTTGGCTGGAAAGACGTTCCCACCAAGACCGATTTGTTCGCTCTCGCGGATAAGGTGGGTATTGGGCGTCGCAAAGCGGAGAGCATCATGCAAAAAGTTTTGGCAATCGTTCGAAAACGTCTATCGAAGTATTATTCCTTTTCCAGCCATATTGGCCGCGCGTTTGAGCGGTGATTGGGTTTGGCAGCCCGCTGGAAAATCTTGTTACTTTGCCCCTACCCGTCTATCCTTTTATTACATAAACCATTTCATAGGTGAACAAATATGGAAGAACCAAATAAGAACGTAATCATATTGCAAGACGAACCAATGAATAATCGTCCTCGTCGTTGGACGTTCCGTCGCTATCTTAAAGGCATCCCTTTTGGGAAGTGGTGGATCATTGGCAGCACGGCCGTTTTAGCCCTAGCCGGATATCTTGGTACGCGCTTCCTTCTCAACAACCTTCGTTCCAATGTCTCTTCCACGTTCTCCTACAACAACATCGCTTTAGTCAGCGATAACCGAGGCGGTGGAGCGTTCGTTGACGGCGCTCGTTTCGACTATGCATCTCTTATCTCCACGGAAACGCTGAAGAGCGTGAAGGATTCGGACCCTTCTTTTGCTTCGGTCAACCTTGAGAAACTCAGCCAAAGCATCACAATTTCGATGGAGTCGTATACGGATAAGAACACGGGCGAAACGGTTTACGTCACCCCCAATCGTTTTACGATCGCTGCAAAGCTAGCTGCGTTTGGTAGCGAACCCGTTGCCCGCAATTTTATGAACCGCTTGATTGAAACAACTAACGATAACGCCAAGGCCGCCGTCGCTAGACATGAAATCAATACCAGCGTCCCTGCGAATTTCTCCGAACTCTCTTTCATTGACCAAATCAATCATCTTGAAGTCCAGCGTGGAATCATCAAGGATGAAATCGAGGGTCTTATTGACTCCTTCACTGGGAACGGCATCATTAGCGAAACGGGGACGAGGCTTACCACTTACAAGACCGACTTCCAAAATGCGTTCAACTACCTTGGAGTTGATTACTTCACCTACCTGGAGGACTCACTTGAAGTTAATAAGTGGGTCAACTTCACCGACGATACGTTAAGCGTCGTCATTAGCCGTTACACCGAAACCGCCGATGGCTACATTGAGAGAATGCGTCTTGATCTGTCGACCGCAAAGACCAAGCAAAAAGCCATCGATGATATGATCAGCGCTTCTGGCGGCATGATTATCAGCGGCTCTGAATTCGCCGCTCTTATTGCTCAATATCAGGCGGACATTGTTGATATTGAACTGAAGCGTGCCGATTACCTCAAGGAGCTTAAAGACCTTGGATATACCGTCGATACCTTCAAAGCGGATCCCACCGAAGAAAACTTAGCTACCATTGTCCTTTCTGGTTCTAGTGGAACATTAAACAAGTTGATGGCCATTAAAAACGGCACCGCGGATGCGGAAACCAAGGAGTGGGGCGCAAACTGTGCGGCATTTGCCGAGGAAATCAACGTTCTCAAGGCTTCGATTATCGGTGAGAACTCCTATTCGTCCTCGACGACCGCGGCATATCGTTATCTATACAACACCCAGCGTTCCAACGTGAACTACTACACCGCGAACGTTGTTGCTGTTAGCGGCGCCATCTCCCCGTGGATTGGGCTTGCTGCCGGACTTGTTATCGGCTTCCTTGCTTCCTCGCTCATTGTCGCGGCGGTCTATATCAATAAGATCGATCCGATTGTTGACGAAACCGAAAAGAATAAAGCTGGAAAATAATTCCGACATGTCGATTAAGGCGGGCGTTGCTCGCCTTTTTGTGTTCGCGTCGAAGCGCTTTTGTTTACGCGCCCGCAGCGAATGCACATAATTAGGTCATGAACACGAAACCTAGTAAACACATCGGCTTTTGGATTGCGTTTCCAATCGGCTTTGTACTGCTCGCTGCAGTGACGCTCTTTTATTTTGATTTAGCAAACGGGCCAATCATTTATTTCATTATCGAGTTAGCCGCTTTGGCTGCTTTGGCCATCACCAGCATCATCTTGCTTCGTTTTAAGGTGCGTTGGAGACTCATTCCTTGGGGTGCGTTTATTCTGACGACATCCTTCACTGTGTCGATGGCAAAACCGGCAGTGGAAGCTTTCCCTGCGGTGATTCACTCCCATGTGGTTAAGACGGATGCCCTCCAGATTCGCGATGGGAAAATCCAAGGCGTTCTTAGCGAAGATGGCAAAGTGGAAGTCTATGCCGGCATCCCTTATGCCAAGCCACCGGTGGGGGAATATCGTTGGAAAGAACCCGTAAATCCAGAACCGTGGGAGGGAATCCGCGACTGTTCGGTCTTTGCTCCGCGTTCCATGCAGCCTGGCGGGAACGGTCCAATCATCGATACCTTGACGGACATTTACGCATCGAAGGGCTGGCACCCTGATTACCGGATGCATCCTATTCAAAACACATCTGAGGATTCGCTCTATCTGAATGTTTGGAAGCCGGCGGGCGCGCAGGAAAATTTACCCATTTTGGTATTTATTCATGGCGGTTCTTTGACCAACGGGTCTTCTGCGAATGAAGATTTCAACGGTGAAGCGATGGCGCATCAAGGCGTCATTATGATCACTATCCAGTACCGTCTGGGCGTGTTTGGCTACTTCGCGCATCAATCGTTGGTCGATGAATCCCCAAACAAGACGACGGGCAACTATGGCCTGCTCGACCAAGCGAAAGCCTTGGAATGGGTTCAGGAAAACGCCGCGTATTTCGGTGGTGATAAGAACAAAGTCACCGTCGCTGGTGAATCCGCTGGATCTAGCAGCGTCTCCGCCTTATGTGTTTCGCCTTTAGCCAAAGGAAAGTTCCGTTATGCGATCGGTGAATCGAGTTCGATTGTTGTCGAGCGCGCCCCGCATACCTTTAGGCCTATGGCAGATGCGTTAAAAGTAGGGGAGAGCATCATGAAAGAACAGGGATGCACCTCCATTGAAGAGCTTCGTAAGATTCCTGCAGAGAAACTGGTTAAGACGAAGTTTTCCAACTCGTCGATGACACTGGATGGCTATGCCTTGCGTACCGACAAGACGCCTTATGAGATCTATGAGGCCAAGGAGAACAACGAAACCGCGTTACTTAACGGTTACAACGTTAAGGAAGCCGATGCCTTTGTCATCCCAACTTTCCTCTTTAGCCCGACGAACGCGGGGAATATCCATGGCCGGTTAACGACCTATTTCGGAGAGGAATTCGGCTCTAAAATTGAGGCGCTTTATGCAAAGCAGATTCAGGAAGATGCCTTCACCGCATTTAATGAGATTATCTCAGTGTATTGGTTTATCCATCCCCATCATCGCTGGACTGCCGCGGCTATTGCCAACAACGAACCGGTGTACCGTTATCAATTTACAAAAGAAAACGGGCATTACGGTACCTTTCATTCGGGCGAGATGGTGTATTGCTATGGCAACATTGGCCGTAAATCTCAGCAGTACGCTTATAACGATTCCGACCGGGCGCTAAGCAACACAATGCTTTCCTATTGGGCGAACTTTGCAAAAAACGGCGATCCAAATGGTGCAGGATTACCCCAATGGGCGCGTTATGAGCGCCTTAACGATCCTGTTCAGGAATTAGGTGAAAAAGTCGGCTCAATGGCCGACAAGTATACGGGTCTTTATCCGATCATCGACGACTTTATCGCCAGCGGATTTATTCCGTCCCAAGCCTAATCTTTAGCTAAAACAATTTCACGAGCGTACTCGAGTTGTTTTTCGGACACCTTGCCGCCGGAAATCAAATAAGCGACTTCGTGGATCTTTTCTTCAAGGCTCAGTGTGGCGATCTTGGTAGAGGTCCTGCCGTTGATAACTTCTTTGGAAATAAGGATGTGGTGGTCGGATAATGCCGCGACCTGGGGCATGTGGGTGATGGCCAGAACCTGGCTCGACAACGAAATTTCCTTAATCTTGTTCGCGACGGCTTGGGCTGCCTCTCCGCTGAGTCCGGTGTCGATTTCGTCAAAGATGACAGTAGCAACCTTGTTGGCTTTGACGAATACCGACTTGAACGCGAGCATGATGCGCGAAGCTTCGCCACCAGAGACAATCTTCGCTAAGGGCTTTAAGCCCTCGCCAACATTGGTTTCGATGAGGAACTCCGCACGGTCGATGCCCGTTGGGAGAAGCGTATCATCACCGTCAGATTCTGCCGCATGGGTCAGCTGGATTTGGAAGTCTACGCTCAACAGCAGATCCGCGAGATTACGACGAATTTCTTGCTCAATGGTCTTTGCAGTGTGTTTGCGGATTTCGCTAAGTTCCATACCTTTCGCATAACAGGCATGGCGAGCGGTTTTTGCCTCTTCTTCCTTCTTAGCGATTTGTTCTTCCAAAGAACCGTCTTTTCCAAGCATCGATTGGAGCTCGAGACGATAGGCAATAAGCTCAGGGAGGCTCTTTCTGTATTTGCGTTTTAATGCGGCGATATCGGATGCACGTTGTTGCAAAACGTTAAGACGGTCTGGGTCATAATCGAGTCCCCGGAAGTCTTTCTTAAGCGTGGCGAAAAGATCTTCGAGCTCGTAATAACGCTCGTCGACTTTTTCTTGAATGGGCTGATATTGGCTTTGATAGCCGGAGAGCTTTGTTAATGCCTTATCGAGTTCATAGAGACGGTCGAGGAAGTCTCCATGGACAATTTCGTCGACGTTTTGGAACAAAGCGTAGATCTTGTCGTAATTGCTAAGCAAGGCGATTTCAGTTTCGATTTCAGCCTCCTCGTTATCTTGAAGATTGGCATCGTCGAGTTCCTTTAATTGAAATTGATAGAAGTCCTTGCTCGCATCGATCTTTGCTTTCTGCAGTAGTAGGGCTTCATGATCGGCTTTTGCTTTTTTATAGGCGCCTAATAACTCTGAGTATTCTTCTTTGTAGCGGCTTGTCTTTTCATAGGAAAACCCATCGATGATTTCAAGATAGTTTTCCGGATTGAGGATCTTAGCGAAATCAAATTGGTTATGAATGTCGGCAAGTTGACGGGCGATTTGGTTCAGCTGCTGAAGGGTTAAGGCCACGCCGTTGGCCTTGATGGTGTTCTTGTTGCCTGTGATAACGCGCTCGATGACGAGTTCGTTGTTTTCAAAAGGAATTTCCCATTTGGAGAGTAACGCGGATAAACGAGAGGACGAGAAGGTGAAGTAGCCGGTTATGGTAGCCTTATCTTCGCCCGTGCGGATAAGTTCGCTTGAAGCGCGTGCGCCTAATAATAAGGATAAAGAATCGATGAGGAGGCTCTTACCTGCGCCGGTTCCGCCAGTTAAAACCGTGAACCCCTCTTCGAAGTGGACATCCACGTTTTCAAGAATGGCAAGATTGGTTATTACAAGGCGGTTAAGCATCCCCGATATTATATCGGGATTATCAGTGAACTCATAGGGCGCCCGCGTACTGTAAAAACGCCTAAAAATACCCGTTCAATCGTACAAAAACCGTGTATTTTTGGCGGTGGATAGGAATTTTACCCTCAAATGGTACCGCTTTCATATAATCGTTCCTTTGTCTGTTTCTTTGAAAAAAGTCAGTAATTATCGCCGTTTTTTTGTAAAAATAGACGTTGGACATGAAAAAATCTACGCAATTTTGGCGGTATTTTGTGCTTGCTACTTTCAATTTGTTTGCATAGATTAATGCGACCTCAAGGGTCACCCATACAGGAAAGGAGCACGATTGCATGAAAGAAATGAACGAATCCTACATGTACGATACGATCACGTTGCCGCGCGTCTCTTCTTTTCCTGCCCAGTCTTCGGCTTCTCACGCGATTAGGGGAAGTGCGCGGGGATATCGCACGAAGAAAAGGCCATCCACGTCCTATTACGTGATCAAAAGGGCCTTTGACTTCACGCTTGCGTTTATCCTCTCTGTTCTTCTCGCTTTGCCCATCGGCATCCTTTTGCTCATTAACATGGTGCCTACGAAGGGCCACCCCGTTTATTTTGACCATCGCGTAGGTATGAACGGCGATGAAATCCGCATTCTTAAGATTCGATCCATGTATATCGATGCGAATGACCATCCTGAAAAATATCTTTCCGAAGAGCAGATGAAGCAGTTCTTATCCGAACGTAAGGTTGACAACGATCCGCGTATCACGAAGTTTGGACGTCTAATCCGCAAAACTTCGATGGACGAGCTTCCGCAGATCTTCAACATTTTGCTTGGAAGCATGTCTTTCGTTGGCCCGCGCCCCATCTCGCAGATGGAATACGAGACGAACTTCTCCCCCGCTCAGCGCAGGCTGTTAGTTGCCGCTAAGCCCGGGCTCTTAGGCAATTGGGCCGTTCACGGAAGAAGCAATGTCACGTTTGAGTCTGGCGTTCGTCAGCAAATGGAATTGGATTATGTCCGCAATCGGTCCGTTTGGAACGATGTGAAAATCATGTTCGCGGCCGTTCCTGCCGTGCTTCATTCAAAAGGTGCGAAATAGGGTCTCACACGACCCTTTTTTCATCCAAAATCAACAGTGAAGTAAAAAGGTACGTAGATATTTAGCCATACCGTTATATGCTTCTCGCCTAATGGCGTTTTTCTAACCGGCGCAAAAAAGTAGTCGCATGAGGTCTTGACTGTTTCTGCCTTACTTTGCGGGGCGCTTATCCTTCAATGGAATAATCAGCCTCGCCTTTTTTCTTGCCCAAATAGCGCGCAATCATGTTGGGGATAAACATGATCAAAGCAGGTAAATTGAAAGTTATCAGAATAAGAAGCAGTGTTTTGGCAGCAAGCTTTATTCCCGCGTGGCCCGCGGAGTAAGCTTTGAACTCCGGGTTTTCAGCAAAGAAACAGCCTACAAGCCGGTAACGGTTATATATTTGTTTTAGCGTGAAGCGGTGGGAATGGACGACATAAGAAGTTGCACAATAGGCGACCTTTTTGCCAGCAAGTAGAACTTTTCTTGCGTAATACATGTCCTCGTTTGTGGCCAAGTCTTTTCCGTCGTACCCATTCGATTCTTTGAAGAACTGAACGTCGTATGCAGCACAAGCGTCTGAGGCGAAAAAGGCATTGAGCCCTTTCTTTTCAATGCATGAGGCATCCCTCAATTCGCTTTTTTTCGGGTAGTTGATTCGACGAGTATAGCGCTCAATAGTCCAATTTCTGCACACTTGACGAAGATAGGCAAATTTAGTGTCGCCATCAATGCATTCAACGAGTCTTTGCAATGCGTTGGAGTCTTCGAATATGACATCTTGAGTGGCCATAACGACCACATCCGCCTTTGAGTGCATCAATGCTTTTTCCCTGGTTAACGAATGGCTAAAACTGTTAACGATCGTGTAGTTCATCCCGCGCTCACGCAAGTACTCTTCGGTACCGTCTTTTGAATCGGTAACCACGAAATAGTAAGTGAAGTAAAACTCGCAAAGTTGTTTTTCAAGAGAATGGATGAGTCTATGACAAAAAGCACGCCCTTTGAAGAGAGGAATGATGACCTCGACATATTTTTTATCTGGGTCCAAAGGCCCAGTAATCTTTTGATTATGGTAATAGACTAGCATTGGAATATTGTTGGCATGGATAATAGCAAAATTCAACCGCAAAAGAATGCAGGCGGAAGAGGCTGCACTAGATTTGGCGAGGCGCCTCTTAGCGTTTTAGAGCCAATCAAAGGTTTCTTTGCTTTTCGCGCGCACGCAAAAGATGCTGTTCGCATCCTGCCTGCATGAACTATAATAACCCCATGAAGGGCATCATTTTAGCTGGCGGTTCCGGGACCCGCCTGTACCCACTTACATTAGTGGTGTCAAAACAATTACTTCCCGTTTACGACAAACCGATGATCTATTATCCGTTATCGGTTCTCATGCTTGCTGAGATTCGAGACATTTTGATCATCTCAACTCCTCAGGATACGCCGCGTTTTAGAGAACTTCTGGGCGATGGCAGCCAATTTGGCGTGCATCTTTCTTATTGCGTGCAGCCTTCACCCGATGGGTTGGCTCAAGCATTTCTCCTCGGCGAGGAGTTCATAGGGGACGACTCCTGTGCGATGGTACTCGGCGACAACATTTTTTACGGTGACGGACTAAAAAAACACCTTTTAAACTCTGCGCGCAGGGCAGAGCAAGACAATCGGGCCACCATCTATGGTTACTATGTTCAAGATCCGGAAAGGTTTGGCGTGGTCGAATTCGATGATGTGGACAACCCTGTACGCATTGTCGAGAAGGCTCCACACCCTCAGTCCAATTATGCGGTCACCGGCCTGTATTTCTATCCTAAAGGTGTGTCCGCCATGGCGAAGCAGATCGTTCCTTCGGCTCGTGGCGAATTAGAGATAACCGACCTCAATAACCTTTACTTAGCCGAAAAGCGGCTCCATGTCACTCTGCTTGGCAGGGGCTATGCGTGGTTGGATACAGGTACGCATGAATCCATGGCCGACGCTTCGTCTTTCGTCAAATCCGTCGAGGAGCACGAAGGGCTTAAGATTTGCTCTCCTGAAGAAATTGCATATTGGAATGGATGGATTTCCAAGGCAACCCTCATCGAGCGCGGAAAACTAATGGAAAAGAATCAATATGGGCAGCACCTGCTGAACGTTGCAGCCGGGAGGGTCAAAGCATGGTCCAAGTAAGCAAAACAGACATCGAAGGGGTTTTGATAATATCTCCCCAGGTTTTCGGCGACGACCGAGGCTATTTCATGGAAACTTATAATGCCGCGGAGTTCAAAGCCAAAGGCATTCCCTACGACTTTGTTCAGGACAATCAATCGAAATCCTGCAAAGGGGTGCTACGTGGCCTTCACTATCAAATTCAGCACCCACAGGCGAAATTGGTTAGAGTGCTTGAAGGCGAGGTGTTCGACGTGGCCGTCGATTTGAGGCGCGGCTCTCCCACATATGGCAAATGGGTTGGCGTCACGCTTTCCGGCGAAAATAAGAAAATGTTCATGATTCCGCGTGGTTTCGCTCACGGGTTTGTGGTGTTGTCCGATACCGCCGTCTTTGCCTACAAGTGCGACGATTTCTATCATCCGAACGACGAGGGGGGAATAATGTGGAACGATCCGACGATCAACATCCAATGGCCTTTCGATGGGGAGCCGCTATTATCTGCAAAAGATAAGGCACACCCTGCCTTTGCTGAGAACATAGTGAGTTTTGACGTATGCTGATTCTTGTTACTGGTGCTAACGGCTATATTGGCAGCAAAGTCGTAACCAAATTGTTAGACATGGGAAATGAGGTAGTCGCTGTCGACCTCTTTTGTGACCACCTTGACCCTCGTTGTCATTTTATAAAGGCAGACATTTTTAACCCCAACGAACCGCTTCCTATCGAGAAGTGCCCTGACGTCTGCCTTCACTTGGCATGGCGGAACGGGTTCGTACACGACTCGTTTACTCATATGGAAGACCTTTCCAACCACTTCACATTCCTACGGACAATGATTGAACGCGGCGTAAAACACATTGCTGTTATGGGAAGCGCGCATGAAATTGGCTATTACGAAGGCGCGGTCACGTCCGATACCCCCACGAATCCCGTTTCGTTCTACGGAATTGCGAAAGATTCACTTCGCAAAGCAGCTGAAATACTGTGCCAAAAATATAATGTGACCTTTCAATGGTTGCGCGCTTATTACATTTATGGCGATGACACTTTTGGAAACTCGATTTTCTGCAAGATTCGTTCGGCGGAAAAAAACGGAGTCGATTTATTCCCCTTTACAAGCGGGAAGAACAAGTTCGACTTCCTTTCTATCGATGAGTTGACGGAACAAATTTGCTTTGCGGTTACTCAAAAATCGGTTGTCGGCATCATCAATATATGTTCAGGAAAACCAGTCGCTTTAGGCGACATGGTTGAGCGCTACCTAAAGCAAAATAACCTAAAGATAAAGCTCGACTATGGGAAGTTCCCGGAAAAAAAGAGCGAATCGCCATGCATTTACGGTGACCCATCAAAGATCAACCAGATCATGGCGCAAAAGCAACGGCTTGTTTTGATTACGGGCGGCAGTGGCCAGGTCGCGTACGATTGCATCAAAGAACTTAAATGCAGAGGATACTCAAACGTTCGTGCCGTGGATGTCGGCGAACTCGATGTTTCTAATGAAGCCGCCGTGAAATCCTTCTTTCAGAAAGAGCGTCCTAGCGTCGTGATCCATTGCGCTGCGTGGACTGCGGTGGATAAAGCAGAACAATTTCCTGATGCGGTCATGCGCGTTAATGCATTGGGCACAAAATATATTGCGGAGGCCTGCAAGGATGTGGGTGCAGCGATGGTTTATTTTTCCACCGACTATGTGTTCAACGGAAAAGGCGAAACCCCCTTTGAAGTCAATTCGCCAAAAGATGGCTTGTCGGTTTATGGCAAATCAAAATCCTTAGGAGAGGATTATGTAATCCAGACGTTGTCCTCATATTTTATCGTTAGGATATCGTGGGTGTTTGGCCTGAACGGAAGGAATTTCTTGAAAGCAATCCTGAATTTGGCAACTTCCGGGGCAAAAGAGATTACTGTCGTTAACGATCAAGTTGGTTCCATTACTTATTCCGTGGACTTGGCGCGCCTCATTGTAGACATGATCGAAACGGATCGATACGGGGTTTACCACGCCACGAACGAAGGCTTTGTAAGTAGAAGCGATTTGGTTCGTGAGCTTCTCAATCAGGCTGGGTGCCCAGTGCCCATCAAGGAAGTGACAACCGAGGAATACAATCAAATGGTTCCCGCCCAAGCCGACAGGCCTTTGAACTCAAGGTTGGATAAATCCTCTCTCGACCGCGGGGGGTTCGCCCGTTTGCCGGATTGGAAGAATGCAATATCAAGGTATTTAATTGAATTAAATATGCAGACAAAAAAAGGAGACAAAAAATGAAGTTTTTAATTACTGGAGGCGCCGGTTTTATCGGAGGCAACTATTGCCATTACGTTGTAAAACAATATCCGAATGACGAATTTGTTTGCCTTGATGCCCTCACCTATGCGGGGAATTTAGAGACCCTTGCGCCCATTATGTCGGCCCCTAACTTTCGCTTTGTCCACGGTAATATTTGCGATCAGAAACTTGTTTTCGATTTGTTTGAGAAAGAGCACTTCGATTATGTAATTAATTTTGCTGCCGAAAGCCACGTTGACCGAAGCATTGAAAACCCCAGGATTTTTCTTGAGACCAATGTGCTTGGCACCCAAGTTTTGATGGACGCCTGTCGAAAATACGGTATTAGACGGTATCACCAGGTCTCGACTGATGAGGTTTATGGCGATTTGCCCTTAGATAGACCGGACATGCTGTTCACTGAGAACACGCCTTTGCATGCCTCTTCCCCATATAGCGCCTCAAAAGCGTCGGCCGATTTGTTGGTTATGGCGTATCACAGAACCTTTGGATTACCGTGCACCATTTCGCGTTGCTCCAACAACTATGGTCCCTACCAGTTCCCGGAAAAACTCATTCCGCTGGTTATTAAGCTGGCGATTGCCGATGAAAAGGTTCCCGTGTATGGAAAGGGCGAGAACGTCCGTGACTGGTTACACGTTTTCGATCATTGCACTGCAATTGATTTAATCGTTCGCAACGGTCGCGACGGGCAAGTCTATAACATCGGCGGACACAATGAACGTTCGAATATTGAGGTTGTCCGCTCCATTCTCAGGCAGTTGAATAAGCCTGAAACCTTGATTTCACATGTCACCGACCGCGCCGGCCATGACTTACGTTACGCGATGGATCCCGCCAAGCTCATGGAGGAGCTGAACTGGAAGCCGAAATATACATTCGATACTGGCTTGGGGCCAACCATTCAGTGGAATTTGGACAACCAGGCTTGGCTTAATCATGTGATTTCGGGCGAGTATAGACGCTTTATGGCATCGAACTATGGCGCAAAGTAATGGCTTTAGACGCAAACTAGTCAAACTGTTTCGACTTCCTGTGCTTTTGGTGTACAAGTGCCTGGGAATGCGCATCTCTTTATCCAGCTCCTTCCCTATTTTCTCTTCGGTTCTTGAGAACCCAAAGTATATGTCGATAGGCAGGCACACCAATATTGACCGCCAATGCACGTTCCGCTGCTTTGCGGAAAAGGGATCTGCGAATCCGCCTTGCTTAAAAATCGGCGACAATGTTGCTTTCGGCGACGGGATTAAGATTCTTTGTGGCCCCGGAAAAGTGCTGATTGGCGACAACTGCTCGATTGCTGGCCATACTTTTATTTCAAACGAAAACCATGGACTAGATCCTCGCGCGGCTTCATATAACGACACAAAATTAACGTGTGAGGACGTTATCATTGAACCGGGAGTGTGGCTAGGTGAAAAAACCATTGTCCTTCCTGGGGTCACGATTGGGACGAAGGCAGTCATCGGTGCGGGGAGCGTTGTAACAAAATCTATCCCCCCGTATTCAATCGCCGTCGGTAATCCAGCCAAGGTGATCAAAGTCTGGGATAACGAATCAAATCGATTCGTATCGGTGACAAACAAGGTATGAGCATTGCGCCGTTCGGTATCCTTTTGATTCTCTTTTTTACAGTTTTTTTCATTTGGCACAGGAAAAAACCGATAGAGCAGGTCTATAAGTATTTTTATATTCTAAATATTGTTTCCCTGCTGGTTCTTGACCTCGGGCAATTCATGGTCCTCGGTAGCTTTATCGTGGAGTACAACTATGTGTTTTCAATTATCTCGCTGATTCTTGCTTTTCTAGTCCTTTTTCGTGGAAAGGCGAGGGGGCTCCCATTTAAACTCCCGATAGCCTTCCTCATAGTAATCATCGCGGGGATTGCGCTGACGTTTGTTCTAGGGCGAACGTATAAATCGGTTGGATTCGGCACTGCCTGGGATCCATATTTCGAATCATACGATCCATTGCCGAACGTGGGGATTAGCATGCACTCACTGATGATTCTCGCACGTTCGTTCATTTTTCTCTTTTGCTTTTCCGTCTTTGCTTCCGTCTCAAGATTCGACGATATCGTCACCCTGATGAAGGTCGTTTATCGAGTTTCCATCGTCGTAATCTTCCTGTCGCTTTTAGAAACCGTGATTTCGAACGCCATCAGCCCACTAATTGTTCGAGAGTGGGGGATCGCTCTTTTTGGTTCGAGCTCCGCGACTTACTATCTTCCGCGCGTTTCCTTCGGAATATTTACTCCGATGCTTTTTATGCGAGAACCGTCTTCATATTGCTATGCTTGCTTCCTTTTCGGCGCAAACGCCCTTGCCTTGGGCTTTGTTGGCTCGGCAAGAATAAAGAAAAAGGTCTTTGTAGTTTTCGCCATTTTTGCGCTTTTGCTCCTTTTGTCTGGTTCGCTAAGCGGCTTCATCTATCTCGCGGTCCTTGTCATTGTTCTTTTCGTGCTGACCAAGAAAAAAGCCCTGTTTTTATCTTTGGCGATCACGATAGGGGTCGTGGGATTGATACTGGTTTCCTCGCTTTATGGTTCTCGTATTGAACATTTAATCAGTGGCCTTTCTTTGATTTTTACGAACGAGCCTTCCGCCATAACTAGGAGTAGTGAGATCATCCGCATCTATTCATGGTTCAATAACATCCGCCTCTTCCTTTCCCATCCATTGCTTGGCTGTGGTTTGGGAACCGTTTATTCGTATTCCGGAATCGGAACGTTGCTTTCAAACGTCGGTCTGCTGGGGACGTTATTGTTCGCTTTATCCGTTTCGCAAATCACAAACCGATATTTCAATACCCAGCGTTTCTCGTTCTTCTCTCTGTTTATTGTCGTGCTCGCTCACCTGATTACGGGCCATGTCAGCTATCTTCTTTATCTTGACCGAATCGCTCTGCTTTTCCTTGTGCTGAAATACGTGGATTTGGTGCGCATAAAGGGAATTCGGCGGAAAGCTCTTCCCTTGAAGACCTATGTAGCCGTTTGTTCGTTAACGGAGGCCCGGATTTCATGAGTAAAGTATATGTTTTCTGCCCATATGGACTTGTCACGGGCGGTCCAGATGCACTGCACCAAATGGTCTTCTATCTTAATAGAGAGAATATCGAAGCCCACATTGTGTATTGCGATATCGGTCGTCGTGGCAAACCGATCCCGGCTCCATATAAGACCTACGTTGACTCATATTTGTTGCCGCAAGACATCGTTGATGAGAGGGAGGCCACTATTGTTGCCCCCGAGACGCTTGCGGAACTATTGAACCGCTTTTCCAAAGCACAAAAATTCGTGTGGTGGCTCAGTGTGCAAAACGACGTGAAATCCGGGGTAGGGGATAAGATTGGCCGCGCCGTCCGCATCCTTGTTAATCCCAAACAGTGGAAAAAGCTGTTTAGGATGCGCACCATTATTCAAACCTTGACCCATCGCAAGAATAACTTCTCCGATAAAACAGTCAGGCACCTTTGTGCATCTTATTATGCAAAAGACTATGTTCAGTCGAATGGATGCACCGCCGAATTGATGATCGAACCAATAAGCCTTTATTTTCTTAATCACTATAGAAGCGAGGATGTGAGGAATCCGATAGTCCTCTTTAACCCTAAGAAGAACGCCTCGTTTTCAAAAAAGATTATTCACGCTGCTCCCGACATTAAGTTCGTACCACTAAAGGGGTATTCGCAGTCCGAATTGATTACCCTGTATTCCACCTCCATGGTTTATATGGATTTTGGTTTTTTCCCAGGCGCCGAACGCATTCCAAAGGAAGCCGTGTTGTGCGGGTGCTGCGTTGTGACGGGTAGATACGGGGCCTCCGCATATAAAGAAGACGTTGTCATTGATGAGAAATATAAAATCGACGCGAACGAAGCAAACATTCCTCAAATTGTTGCTTTGCTGAAAGATTGCTTGCAAAATTATGCATCTCGTAGAGGTGATTTCGAACGATATCGCGAGACGGTGTTATCGCTTGAAGGGACGTTTGTTTCACGTTTGCGCGAAGTGTTTGGGGAAAACCAATGAACAAAAACATCAGGAAAGTAGTGAAAAATTTTCAGAACTTTGGTTTTCGGTTCGGAATGGATTTTCTTCTACACAAAACAGTCTTTCGCAAGTCCGAGTGGAAAACCAGAAAACGCGCAATTGATCTTCTGGACAAGCAATTCGGCAGCATTTTTTCAGAAGAAGCCAAAAAAGGTCGAAACACGAACGCCTTTGAAAAGAATATTTTCATTTTTTGGGACCGCGGGTTCGATTCGTTGCCCGAGATTCCGGCCGCTTCTTTGGCGTCGATAGAGCGGTTCTACAAAGATGATTATCAAATATTCAAAATAACCCTCCAGAACTATAGCGAGTTTGTATCCATTGATCCTCACATCGTTGACCTTTTCGAGAAAGGGAATATCTCAATACAGGCATTTTCGGATATTTTGCGTTTTCAGCTTCTGCATAAGTACGGTGGAGTATGGTGTGACGCCACTATGCTGTTCTTTTCTAAACTTGATTTTCCGCAGTTGGTTTCGGAGACCGGCTTTTATAGCCTTAATGTAGATTGTCCAGAGAAAAGATCTTTGTGGGGACGGGTATTTCCCGTTACGTATACGACGTTCTTCTTCGCTTGTCCTTCAAAGAGCTCCATCCTTAATGCTATTAATCTGGCATACGTTGCATATTTTCAAAAGTATGATTTCCCGATCGACTACTTCTTGAACGATTATTTCTTCATTCTTGCGATGAAGCATCTCGTTGAGGATGGCGCTCTGGAAAAGATTCCTTTTGATTCCGGCGACCCGTTCATTCTCTTGCGTGGACTGCAACAAGGACTTAAGCATTTTTCGATGGAGCCTCTAAAACGAACCCCTCAAAAACTGACGTGGAAGGGGATTACTCTTGATGGCGTGATTTATGGTTGACGGAAAGCTTAAGAAAAACATTGTTTTAAACGCCCTTACACAGCTTGTTGTGGTTCTTGTGCCTCTTATTGCTGCACCGTTTGTTTCGCGCCGCCTTAATGCAGAACTAATCGGGGTATATAACTACTGCTACTCAATTGTTTCGATTTTCGCTTTATTCGCGAACGTCGGCCTATCAAACACGGGAATTGCTCTGGTTGCGAAAGTTAAAGACGACAAGGCCAAACTATCTTCGGTTTTTTGGTCATTGATGCTTCTGCGCCTCATCTTTACCCTAGGTACAGTCGCAGTCTATGCCGTATTCGTTATCCTTTCTAAAGAGTATTCTTCATATTTTTGGATCTTCCTTCTATTCATCATAGGTACGTTTCTTGACGTCACTTGGTTCTTCCAGGGTCTCGAAAATTTCAAAATCGTTTTTATGAGGACCGTTTTGGTGCGGATCCTCCTCCTTGTATTAATCTTGGTTTTTGTACGCGCCCCCGAAGATTTCCCTCTTTACGTTTGGGCCAACGTTCTTTCTATCTTTCTTCCTTCGGTTTTGGTGTTCCCCGCACTATTCAAGTATTTGCAAAAAGTGCCTCTGAGCGATATCCATCCCTTTGAAAACTTCAGAGTGATTCTCGAGTTCTTTTTGCCAGGCGTCGCATATACGTTATACGCGATGATTGACAAAACTATGATTAAGTTAATCACGGGCGGAACCGTTGAAGTTGGATATTACGAACAGGCTTACAAGATTGCCTTTATCGGCATTACGGCAATGACTGTGTTTGGCACGGTTTTTTCGTCTCGAATATCGGGTATAAAAGACGATGAAGAAATAAAAGGGTTGCACACGTCCTACCTATGTTTGGCATTGTCGGTTTCTTTGGTAATGCTTGTAGGGTTATTTAGTTTGGCGGACTTTTTTATCCCCTTCTTTTATGGTCCTGGATACACGGGCTCGATAAACATACTGAAACTTTTCTCCCTTCTCCCTTTGATCATGGGGATTAGCAACTTTGTATCGTACCTATACTTCATCCCAAAGCTGATATCCAGGCCACCTTTGATAATTATCATCATAGCCATTCTCCTTAACGCTGGACTTAATGCACTATTCATTAAGTTTATGGGTGGCTTTGGGGCTGCTTTGGCAACCGTCATTTCAGAAACGTTTATTAGCGTTTCGTACCTGTGCTTCTATAGAAAATACAGCCCTTTGATGCCGCTGGTTCGAAAACTATGGAAGTACTTTGTTGCGTTTGGAATTGATTTTGGCGCGACATTCTTACTCTGTTATTTCGTGCCCTGCACCGAGGTATGGCAATTCTTTGTGTATGCCCCGGCTATCGTGTTGCTATATGCCGTTTTGTTACTAGCGTTCCGGGAGGAAAAGGCGTACGCTGCATTAAGATGGGCAGCGGCGAAGCTTAAACGAAAGAAATGAATTGTGCTTGCGTTATCGTGAATTACTCCGACTCCGCTCGTGTCGTATCATTGGCCAAGCGTCTTTCGGAATACCATCTCTTTAGTTCTATAGTGGTGTCTGATAATTGTTCTCCGATTGATCAAATCGAAAAGTTAAAAGAACTAGAAGGCATCGATGGAATAAAACTTCTATTCAACTCAGAGAATAAGTGGTTTTCGGGCGGCAATAACGAAGCCTTGCGCTATCTCCGCAACGCGGACATACAGTATGTCTGTCTAATTAATTCTGATATCGAGGTTGACAAAGAGACCTTGACGAAGCTCATTGAATTCTTGGACAGCCATCCGGAAATCGCAGTTTCGACATGTCAAATGTACGAAGGTGGTGAGGCAATGCAGTGCTATTATGACTTTCCCACCGTCAGACACTTTATTTGTGAATGCCTGGGCTTTACTAAGCTCTTCAAAATGCGGCCTAAACACTATACGGATTATGGGACTTACGGCCTTGTGGACTATGCTCGTTCTTCCCTGTGGATGGTTCGTTTTCAAGATTTTTCAGAGGTGGATTTTTTCGACGAAAAAACGAAGTTGTATCACGTTGAGACATGCGTTGGTTTGAAACTACGGTCCATCGGAAAAGAATTCGCTTTATTAAAAGACCTTTCTTATCAGCACAATCACATTTATACCAAAGGTTACAAGCTCCGCGGTTACAAAGACTCCTATATTTCGCTGAAATACATCTTTCATACCTATCTCAAGAAAAATAAGTTTCAGTTCTTTGCGATGGCTGCGGCTTATCGTCTGGGAATCGTCATCCGGAAATGCCTTCGCGTTTTTTGAGCGTTAGAGCAAATGCTCTTTCTTCTTGTGAAGCGTGTTTTCAAAGGAAAAAAGAACGGATGTTGCGGGCTTTTTGTTTAATATAGGGTATGAAAACAAAACTGCAAAATGAATAAGATTGTCTTTGTTTGTCACGGAAACATCTGCCGATCTGTCGCTGCGGAGTGGATCATGCGCTCCGTGCTAAAGGGCCGCGGATTAAGCGATCGTTTTGATGCTTGCTCACGAGCCACGTCTTTAGAGGAAATTGGAAATGATATTTATCCTCCAATGAAGTGTGCTTTAGCTAGCCATGGCATCCCTTTTGGCAGACACTGCGCCAAGCAAATTTCGAAAGAGGACATGGGCAATGCTTCTTTTGTTTTCTATATGGATGAGAACAACCGCCGGAACCTCGTTTGGCATTTCGGTGACTTACCGAGAATTCTCCCCGTCAGTGAGTATTGCCCCGACATCGGCGAAATCGAGGATCCTTGGTACACGGGTCGCTTCGATTTGGTCGTGGACCAACTGATTCGGTGCTGTGAAGCGATCGCTGACCGTCTTGCTACAGCCCATGACTAGTACACGGGGTTAAGCCTGCGAAAGCCTAATTTGCAAACGGGTGGTCGATAACTCACTCGACATCGTGCTTTTTGCCGTAAACGTCCCGGAACTTTATGCGGATTTCCTTCGAAATCGCCAATTTCAGGAAGGCCTTGACCTTATCCATCTTGTCTCCTGGCGTGCACCAGATGAACCAAAACAGGTTCATCCAGTCCTGCAGCCTGGCCCTGTCGTAGCCGGGGTGGGCGGACATGAATTTCTCCATCTTGTCGTGGACGTCGTTTATGGGATCCATCGGGTTCTCCGAATCCTTCAGGCCCTTGGTCTCCGCGGAGGCGTGGACCTCGCTTTTAAGCGCGAGGGCGTCGATGAAGGAATTGTGCGAGGGCTCGCCGTCGTGGATGACGCGGGAGCCTTCGGCGATGTGCCTTCCGTAGGTGCGCATGCAGGCCTTGTCGCTCGGCTTCGACCTTCCCATGACGAGGAAGAAGCCGCTTGAGCCGTCGACGGCGGTGGCGACGTAATACTGGCATCCGCGCGAAGACGCGGTCCTTCCTTTGGACCTCGCCCTTTCCTTGACGCCGTTCGGCGCGTCGAAGAGCTTCTCGTCGACGTAGACCTTTCCCCTGAGCGTCACGTTCCTTTGGACGCCCCGGAGCACGGCGAAGACCTTGGAAAGCCAGTAACCACCGGTGGTTTCCGCGTTCCTGTTGTCCGTCGCGGAGGTTTTCAGGGAATGGAATTCGAAAAGGTGGAGGAGGAACTCGATCCATTCCGATATGGGGATCTTCCGGGAATCGAATATGGTCCCGGTCAGCGGGGTGAACCGCCTATGGCATCCGAGGCACATGTACCTTTGGATGCCGTTGGCCCCCTTGCCGTGCTTGGCGAACAGCGGCGATCGGCATCGCGGGCAGCGCCGAACGGGGATCGAGTTGACGAACGCGGTTTCCTCGGCGGAGGGTTTCCTGTGCTTTTGGTCATACCATTCGAGGACGGTGGACTCGATGAGGCCCTCGTCTTCCCCCTTGTCCTTGCTCCCCGACCAGGAAAACTGCCGGAGCGACGAGAAAAGGGGCTTCCTCTTTTTGTCTATCATGTGCTTGGCGGTCGGCTCTTCCGAGGGAGCGTGCCAGGACCGCCAAGTCAATCTGCCACAGTCCCCGGGAAGGGTCATTGATGCCCATCCTTCATTGGGCGAAACGATTATATCACGTAGCGAAAATCACCACCCGTTTGCAAATTAGGCTTTAGCCTGCGATATTTCTTTATCCCTCGACTAAGGCTAAAATAGCCTTGTCGCTTATGCCTAACGAGTTCCGTACCGAAACTGAATCGAAGAAAAAAGGGAAATCCGGCTGGAAGTATGCCGTGTATATCCTGATCGTCCTCGTGGCTACCGGGGTATCTTTAGGCGTTTCTCTTTGGGGCGATAGCTTCAATCAGGTCGTTAATGCTTTCAAAGGCGCCCAATGGGTTTATTTCGCTGTAATCCTTGGGCTCGTCGCGTTCTCTTATTGCATCGAAGCGATGATCCTTTTGGTGTTCTGCAGACTTTATACCCGTAATTACAAATTCCATCAGGGCTTAGCGACCTCCCTAATCGGCCAGTTCTATAGCAACGTCACGCCAGGCGCATCCGGTGGCCAGGCCATGCAGGTCTATACGTTGAAGTCCCAAGGCATCCAAGTGTCCAACGCGGCCTCCATCATGGTCATGTCGTTCATTCTTTATCAGACCTCGTTGATCATCTTTGACGTCGTTGCCTTAGCATTTGAATGGAATTCCGTGATTTCGATCAACGTGAATATCGAGGCCTTAGGATGGCATTTGCCGATGTGGCCGTTAATCATCGTGGGCTTCTTACTCAACATCTCGGTCATCTTCTTGCTCCTATCGATGAGTTATAGCCATCGCTTCCATAACTTCATCCTTCATTATGTGATCGGTTTCCTTGCAAAGATCCGCTTAGTAAAAGATCCCGATGCGACCCGCGAATCCTTACGCGTGCAAGTAGAGAACTTCAAAATCGAGTTGAAGCGCCTTGCTTCGAATATCCCGGTTCTCATTCTTCAACTGATCTTCTATTTCATCATTCTCATGGTGCGTTTCTCACTTCCTTATTTCGCGGCCTTTACGGTCAATGCGACGGGGCCCATGTTTGACAATGGATTCTCCTTCCAGGACATGATGCGCGTATCCTTCCTTACCTCGTTCCATCAGATGGTCACGGGCCTTGTCCCGCTTCCTGGTTCTGCGGGTGTCTCGGAGCTTTTCTACGCCCTCTTCTTTGAAGGGTTCTTCATTGGCGAAGGCGTCCTTGCCTCCTCCCAGATCATTTGGCGTACCGCGACCTTCCATATCCTGCTTCTTGTCTGCGGATTCGTCGCGGCCTTCTACCGTTCCCGCCCGAAAGAGTCCATCCATTACGCCAACCGCAAAACCTTCGTCAATTTGCAGTTAGAGACCTATGAAGAACGCAAGCGCAGCGCCGATACGCTTTATGAGACCCGTTCTTTATCGCGCAAGGAAATCCAGCGCAAGATGAACGAGTTTCCCCATTTCCATAGCAGCGAGGAAGACGAAGAAGAGCAAATCCGCGGCAAGATGAAAGTCAGTCGCGTCAAAGCGCTCCCACAGAAGAAAGAACGCAAATCAAAGCCCACGCGGAAAAAAGACACCGCCTCTTGGGAGGAATGGGATATATGAATATCGCCTTGTTCACGGATACCTTCCTTCCTGAAATCAACGGGGTAGCTACTTCCACGGCAAACCTTAGGCAAACTCTTCTTGACCATGGCCATAAAGTCTTGGTCGTGACCACGAATGCCTTAAGCGACGAGCTCACCTATGAAGATGGCATCATCCGCATTCCAGGGCGCGCGATGAAGCACCTTTATGGATACCGCTTCGCGAGTATTTATAGCCGCAAGGCCATGAAGTACATCGTGGCGTTTCATCCCGAAGTCATCCATTGCCAAACCGATATCAGCGTCGGTATCTTTGGCCAAATCGTCGCCTCAAGGTTGGGACTAGGCTCGATCTATACCTTCCATACGATGATCGAGGATTATGCCTACTACGTTACCAAAGGCCATTTCGACCGTTTTGCCCGTACCGTGGTCCGCACCTTCTACCGCTTGAAGTCGGACTTATTCACGGAGTTCATCGCCCCTTCGGACAAGATTCGCGACTATCTTCGCGTCATCGGTATTGATAAAGCGGTGCCCGTGATTCCCACTGGCGTGGATTTCTCGCGTTTTGACCCCGCGAAGGAGAATAAGGAGCTCACGCTTTCCTTACGCAGGAAATATGGAATCGGAAGCGATGAGAAAGTCATTCTCTCCTTAGGTCGCGTAGCGAAGGAAAAATCCATTGATGTATTGCTTCGTGGCTACCGCCGTTTCCTGGATAAAGGGGAGCCTTTCCCGACCCGTTTCGTCATCACCGGTTGGGGCCCGGCGGAAAAAGAACTCAAGGATTTGGTCGCCGAACTGGGGCTTACCCGTAAGGTGGTCTTCACCGGTAAATGCGATCCGATGGAGACGCAGAACTATTATCATCTAGGCGATTATTTCGTTTCCGCTTCGTTAACCGAGACACAAGGTCTGACCTTCATGGAGGCGATGGCGGCCCAACTCGTCGTCTTGGCCCGTTATGACGATAATTTGGCCGATTTGATCCAAGATGGCCAAGACGGGTTCTTCTTCTTTGACGAAGAGGACTTCGAAGGGAAGCTGCGTAAAGTGTTGTCCCTAAGCCAAGAAGAGCGTAAGCGCATTGCCACAGCGGGATTAAAAGCCATCGACGTATATTCGCTCGAGCGCTTCTATCAAAACATCATCGAGGTATACACACGTGTCCGAAAAAAGAACTGGTGAACCCTTAACCGTCCTCTCCGTCTTGGCGAAGTCGAAAGAAGTCCTCGTGGTTCTTTCTAACGGAGAGAAACTGAATCTAAGCGTGGATTCCTTCACGGAATTCCATCTTTACGCGGGGAAGGTCTTGGAAAAACAAGAACTCGAAGAGCTCAGTCGTTACGCAAGCCAAGACCAAGCCTACGAAGCGGCGATCAAATATCTTTCCCGCGACTCCCATTCCGCGATTGAAGTGTGGCGGAAACTCGTCGGCAAAGACTTCGATCCCACCATCGTTAACGCCGTCGTGAACCGCCTAAAGCAAAGCGGGCTCATCGATGACGCCCATTATGCGAAAACCTACGCCGAAGACGTGGGGGATTTGCGTTTAATCGGATATAACCGCATCATCTATGATCTGCGCTCGAAGGGCATTGGGGAAGATATCCTCGCGACCCTTTCCTTCCCAAGGGAAAAAGAGCTCGATAAAGCCTGCCGTTACGCGACCCATTTAGACCGCCGTTATTACCGTACCCCTCGGGGCAAACGGCTATTGAAGATCAACCACGCGCTTCTAGAACGAGGGTTTGACGAATCCATCGCCCATGAGGCCGCGAATAGCTGCGTCACGGAACAAGACGCCGAAGTGGAACAAGCCGAACTTGAGAAGGCCTATGCCCTGGCAGAAGCCAAATATTCCCGTAAATACGAAGGCTATGACCTTACCCGCCATATCTACGCTTACTTAATCCGTAAAGGCTTCCCCTTCGAAGAAGCCAAATCCATCGTGGAGGAACATAAACATGACTAACATCGCATCCTTTGCCGCCGGGGATCATATCATCGGCCAATTCCTTCTTGCCGACGTCAAAAAAGGCGTCAAGGACAACGGGACCAATTATTGGACACTTCAAATCCAAGATAATTCCGGCGTCTTAGAGGCCAAGAAATGGGATTATCTCCCCGAAGATGAGAAAGTCCTTGTCAAAGGCAGCGTCGTCCAAATCGATGGCGAGGTGCTCAAATACCGGAACGCCCTCCAAATGAAGGTGCGCGCGGTAGAAGCCCTCGACCAAGACAAAGTCGATTGGTCGCGCTTCATCGCCGTCGCCCCGATGGATGGCACACTCATGCGCGAGAAACTCGATCGCTGCATCGAAAGCATCAAGGATAAAGACATCCATGACCTCGCCAAGGCGATGATCGATGAGTTCCTTGACGATTTCTTGGTCTATCCGGCCGCGGTAAGGAACCACCATGATTATTTAGGTGGCCTTTTATTCCACTCGCTGACGATGGCGGATATGGCGGTCAACGTCTGCCGCGTCTATCCAATGATTAACCGCGACTTAGTGCTCGCCGGCGTCTTGATCCATGATTTAGGCAAGACGGTGGAATTATCAGGCACGAAAGCGACCGCTTTTACCTTAGAAGGAAAGCTGCTTGGACATATTTCCATTGGCCACGCCGAACTGCGCCGCAAAGCCAAGGAATTAGGCTATTTCGCGATTGATGATTATCCTGAGGAAGAACAGCCTTCCCATCCCGACCTCCTTAAGAAGAAGGAAACCGCGGTTTTGCTCGAGCACATCATTTTGTCTCATCACGGCAAGCCGGATTTTGGCTCGCCTATAATGCCTGCGACGCGCGAAGCCTTCGTTGTTGCTGCAATCGATGACCTCGATGCGAAGATGGCAATCCTGGATAAAGCCTATCGCGGCGTGGAGCCTGGAGGCATCACCGCGAAGCTCTTCAATATGGATGATCGTTATTTTTATCGTGCATCTTTCGCGGAAAAAGGCGAGACACCGGGGCTTACGTTAGAAAAACTCGAGGAAGACTTATCCCGATAAATTAATACAGATATTTCTTCAGGGCGTCCCTTGGTCTAGGGACGCCCTTTCAATTTCGTATACACATTGCAGCAAACAAAAAGTGTAAAAATACACCTTCTCAGATTCAGAAGGTGTATCTCTAGTTTCTTTAGTCGCGATTATTTGATTCCGCGCGCGATTTCATCAGCGAGCATCGGCAAGTTCATCTTGGAGGTGTCTTGACTGGTCATCGTTAAGGCGAATCCTCCTTCGCCTCCGATATAGCGCGGGATGACGTGAACGTGGAAGTGGGGAACGGTTTGCCCGGCTACTTCGCCACAGTTGGCCAAGATGTTGACGCCTTTGGCCCCGAGCACGCTGATTTCGGCCTGACCGATGCGCTGGGCGACCGCCATAACCTTATTAAGCAGGTCTTTGGGGCAGCTAAGAAGCGAATCGTAATGAGCCTTAGGCATGACTAACGTATGGCCTTTGGTCGTTTGGGAGATGTCTAAGATCGCGAGGACGTCGTCGTCTTCGTAGACGCGGGAGCAGGGGATTTCCCCATCGATGATTTTGCAGAAGATGTCTTTCATATGCGTATACCTATATATAAAAGGGCGGGAATGGTACCCGCCCTTATTATAGGACACTTGCTTAATCAAAGAGATCCGGGAAGTTGGTTTCGAAGTAATCGTAGACCTTTTGATCGTGGTAGGTGATGCTGGCCTTGTCGAGGACTTCCTGACGCGCCGCCTTGGTGTAGGCGTCCGAATCCGAGATGAGGTCGACCACAAGCCACGCCACCTGGTTCCGGGTGAGGTCGTCTTCGCTACGATAGCCGATCTTCCTTAAATAGTCATAGGAGGAAGTGGAATCGGCGGAGGTGGAGAGCTTCGGACCCTTGATGGCCTCGTCGACACGCACGATGACCCAGCTGGAAGAGCTGGAATCGAAGATGAGGTAGGGGTGCGGATCGGTCTTGGAATAGGTTTCCGGAGTGAGGTAGTAGTGGCCGTTAACGTAACGTCCATAGCCGTTATCGCCGAAGTCCTTGTTCGGTTCGATGACCGCCGTCTCACCATCAAGGTGATAGTTGGCGTCGACTTCGTTGGCGACTTGGATACGGAACAAACGGGCGCGGAGGTCGCTAGGGACTTCGGAGAGGCCGTTATTGGTGAACCAACCTTCGGTGACCGCGTTCTTGGAGAAGATCTCGCGGGTCTTGAACATCAGGCCCGTTTCCTTGGTGTAGGCGCCAGAACCGGTGAAATCGGTGGAGGTGGATTCCTCCCAACGGACGTTGGTGAGGTCCTTGTAGTCCTTGTAGACCTTGCCCAAGGTGGTCAAGGGATAGTAGGTGGTATCGGGGATGCCATCGCCACTTACGTCAATTTGCTCGTAAGCCCAGTTGGCCTTCTTGTAGATGTAGCGGGCGACGACGCTTTCGTCGACGGGGATATCCACATCGATGAGACCATCGTAGAGGCGTGAGAGGAACTTCAGATCCTGGAACGGGACGATGTCTTCGGCGGTAAGTCCGGCCGGGGCGTCGTCCGCGGTGAGGATGCCACCCTCCAAGATGTAGGTCGCGTAGTGGGTGATGAGGTTACGGGTCGCGTCGGCGGATTCGTCGAGGTTCTTCAAGCTGATGGTCTGCACCTTGCGGGCGTGGGAACGTCCTAGGGCGGAATAGTTGCTCTTGATGACATAGTCTTCGACGATGATCTTGCGGTAGAGGGTCGGGAGGAGCGAACGCTCGATGTAGTCCTGATAGATGTCGAGGTAGCTCTTGTCCGCGCTGCCGAAGAACTCTTCGACGCTCTTATAGTCGAGCGTGCCGTCTTGTTCGGTGCGGTGATCTTCGATCTCAAGTTCCGCGCCATAGGTTTCGTCTAAGCGATATAAGGCCGCGACTTGGGTGTCGTAGAACTTCTTTTCGCAGAAGATGTTGTGCTCGAGGTAGTTGGAGTTGTTGATGTAGCTCCAGAACGACTTCTGAAGCGAGGTGATGATGTGGTCGTAGAAGTCTTTGACGTTTTGGACTTCCGCATCCACGTCATGGGTGCCATCGGCCTTGAGGATCGAGAATTTGTCGTGGCTTGCGACGAAGGCTTTGATCTTCTCATCGGATTTGACGATGGAGCGCAGGCCTTCGCTGTTGCCGACGTCATAGAACTCGCCATAGTAGGACTTGGCAAGGCGAAGGAGCAAGGAGTCGAGCACCTTCGACGCGGTGGAAGAATCCCCGGGGACGACTTTCTCAAAGAGGTCTTGGATTTCGTTGTGGGGGATGGATTCCTTCTCGTCGATGACGAGGATTTGCTGGGATTGTTCGGCTTTGGGAAGCGCGAATTCCGCGGAATCACAAGCGGCGAGGGAGAACACGCCGCCAAGAAGGAGTCCCAAGGAAAGGATTTTGAGCTTATTTCGCATAGCAGGCACCTCCAGTGGCCCAGATGCCGGTGGCGTATTCCGGGCTATTACGGTTGGAATCAGCTTTGTTGTAGCCGATGGCGCAGGTCTCGGAGATGAGGCGTTGCGAGCCATCTTCGTTTAAGGCGCGCGCTTGATCCATCGCGGTGAGGTATTCGATGTAGGTCGCCCACGTATCGTCGAAGGATTCCTTCGAATCGATGATGGATTTGGCACGTTTGGAGCTGATCCAGGATTGGATGAGCTCTTTGGCACGCTTCGCGATGTCGTTCCCGGCGAATTCGATCTGCTCGCCTTCGATCAAGGTCTGGAACATGAAGGTATCCTTGTTGGTGTTGTACCCACGGATCTTTTCCTTGATGGTGCGGGCGTTGGCCGTATAGGTCGCCGAGGTGGCGTGGAGTTGGTTGACGTAGGTCGTCTTGTTCGCGACGCCGCCAAGGCCGTTGGTCACATAGGTCGGGAAGGAGGATTCGCCCGGCTTATAGATCGTGTAGAACTCGGAGAGCGAGTTGACGTTGTGGTCGGCGCTTTGCTCGTCGTAGGTTTCTTTGGAGATGACGCTGGAAGCATAGGGATAGGTATCGCTGATGCTCACGTATTCATCCAAAGCGGAACGGTCGATAACCATGAAGTGGATGCCTTCATAGGAACCGGAGGAGCCGCCGCGGACGGCGAGGATGATCTGGCCCTTTTCGGTGGTGAGGACGTTGCCGTCTTGGCCTAAGACCGAGGAGGGGAGGACATCGGTGGTGTCATGGGCGAAGCCAGGGAGGGATGCGTAGGTGGCGTTATAGGCACCGACGAAGTTCTCCTGGGTGTAGTCGCCATCGCGTCCGGTCGGGTGGCCGATGGAAGGATCGTTATAGGCGATCTCGTTCGGGACGATGACGGCCACGCGGTGGTTGTTGAAGTATTTATTGAAAAGGATATTGCGCGGGAAGAAGGTCGCGGAGTTTCCGTTGACCTGCCAGCTCATCTGAGCGGTGCCGCCGTCGACGAGGAACTTGTTGCTGGCGACGTCTTCACGAGCCAAGGCCACGGCCGCGCCATAGGGGATGCGTCCGATCTTGGCGCCTTCACCCGCGAAGTAGTTGCGGATGTAGTGCTCGCCATCGGGGAGGTGTTCTTCCTCTTCGGTGGTTTGCGGGCGGGACATGTCGGTGTAGACGGCGTCCTCGCTGTATTTGAGTTTGCTGCGTAAGGTGAACGTGTTGCCCGAACCATCCAACGCTTCATGCTCTTTGTTGGCGTATTCGTTGGCGGTGGCGTTGACCTGGTTGTAGATGGCTTCGTAGGTGTAGATGCCGAACTTGAACTCGTTGATGAAGGAGTCCGCTTGGTTGCGGTCCATGACGTCGAGTTGGCCGTATTTGGCCGCAGAGCCGGTATCTTCGGAGTTCTGCTGGGCGATCGTGCCGAAATCGGTACGGGTGTTGGCCGGGACGGAACCGTTAAGCGAGAGGTCGGCGCCCGCGAGGAGCTCGATCACCTGGCCGAGTTTGCGGGATTCCTTCTCGTCGATGGTGGCCTGGGCGTGTTCGCCGTTGGTCGCCGAAGCGAGCTTGACCAAGATGTGCGAGACGGTGTAGGGGAGCTGTTCGACCAAATAGCCGTAGGAACCCGCGCCGTAGGTGGCGGAATAACCATAGAGGCCGCCATCGCGCATTTTCTCGATCATCTCCGGGGTCTCATAGTCGCTTTCGAATTTGGATTTCTCCTCTTCGTAAAGCTTGGCCTCATAGAGTTCGTTCACGTTCTCAACGCCATTGCTGCTGAGAAGCTTCGAGAATTCTTCCTGATAGCTGGTCTTGTTGTTGTCCGCGTTCTTCTTAGCCTGGTCCTTGATGCTCTGGACATCTTTCTGGGCGGCTTCCTGAAGCTCTTTGAGGGAGCTCTTTCCGAAACCGGACTGGTAGTATTTGCGGATAAGGACTTCGTAGACGTTGTCGAAGTCGGTGCTGGCAGTGCCCGACGAATATTGTTCGCCAAAGAGCTCTTTCGCTGTGAAGGCTACTTTCTTCCCTTGGGCGTCCGTATACTCGAGCACCACGCCATCGGATGCAGTAACCTCGTTGCAGCCGGCCAAAGCGCCGATACTGAGCAAGGAAGTCACTAAGCCGAGGGTGAGTTTGCTTTTCTTCATGATGGACTCGTTCCTCCTAACGTAGCTAAAACGTAGCGGGTAAATCATATACTTTAACAATTATTGTTACAACAGGTTTTTAGGGCGGTTTGAAACGGACAAAATCAAGGGGTGCTTCCTGAGAGGCTCAAATTAAGCCAAAGATTAATCTTTGAAGTTTCTTACCGTATTCGTTGCAACTTGGGGGTGAATGATTAGAATATTGCCTGCATCTGGAGGTAGTACGATGGCATCTCTACATATCGAGAACCTGCACGTCAGCGTCGCGGGGAAGGAAATCCTCAAGGGCGTGAACCTCGATGTCCCTGAGGGAAAGACGGTCGCTCTTCTTGGTCCTAATGGCCACGGCAAGTCGACCTTATTGCTCGCGTTGATGGGCCATCCAAACTACACCGTCACCGAAGGAAGCGTGACCTTAGACGGCGAAGATCTTTTGTCTTTGCCCGTCGACGAGCGTTCCAAGAAGGGGCTCTTCCTCGCCATGCAATACCCGGCCGAAATCCCGGGAGTCAACTCCTCGGACTTCATCAAGGCCGCGATGAACGCTCGACGCGAGAAGCCGATGTCCTTGTTCCAGTTCTATTCCAAAACCCAGGCCGCCTACAAAGAAATGGGCATTCCTTTCGAGATGGCGACCCGCAACCTCAACGAGGGATTCTCCGGCGGCGAAAAGAAGCGTAATGAGATTCTCCAACTCAAATTATTGGAGCCGCGTATCGCCTTGCTCGACGAGATCGATTCTGGTCTCGACGTCGACGCGATCCAGGTCGTGTCCAAAGCCATCCGCGAGGAGCAGGCGAAAGGCCGTGGCTTCCTCGTCGTCTCCCATTACGCCCGTCTTTATGACCTCATTTCCCCCGACCAAGTATCCATCATGGTCAACGGCCGCATCGCTACAAGCGGCGGTCCCGAGCTCATCAAGAAAATCGATACCCAAGGCTATGAATGGATCAAGCGCGAACTGGGTATCGAAATCGAAAAAGAGCAGGTCGTCTCCATTGGGACCTGCGCGACGAAAACCGCTTTAGAGAACAAATAAATGCCAACGTTCATTGACGAAAAAATCCAGGGCTTCGAATACGAAGTGAAAGAAGGGGAAACCTATTCTTTACGCCTTGCCTCTTTCCGTCAATTTCCAAACGTTTCGATTTGCATCAAAGTTCAAAATAATGGGACTTTTGACGGTGCTTTTGCCGATTTCTCCCGCGATTCTGGCACATTTAACCTTACTATTGAACTCTTGGGGGATGGTGCGAAAGCAACCTGGCATTACGCTGGTTTATGCGATGAGGAATCCCGCAAGATCGTTGACACTTCCGTGGACCATCTTTCGCCGCGTAGCAAAGCCGAGGTCAGCCAATATGGAATCGCTAAGGACCATGGCCAATTGACCTTTGTTGGGACAAGCCATATCCATAATGGAATGAAGGGTTCTGCGACCGCCCAAAAAGAGAAGATCATCGTCTTTGATAAAGGCGCGGTTGGCAAGTGCTCGCCCATCCTGAAAATCGATGAGAACGACGTCGCCGCTTCCCATAGCGCGATCGTTGGAAAACTCTCGGACGAGCACCTCTTCTACTTGTTGTCCCGCGGCATCGAACTTGAAAACGCGAAACGCTTGATGACCCTGGGATACATCCGCCCCATCGTGGAGTATTTCGGCCAGGATACCGCGCAAGAGATCCTGAATCATTTGGAGGCAGGACTATGATTGACGTTGAGAAAATTCGTAAGGACTTCCCCATGCTGCGCACACCACGCACCATGCAAGGGAAACCATTGGTGTTCTTGGACAATTCCTCGACCACGATGAAACCCGATTCGGTCATCGCGGCGATGAATCGTTATTACACCGAAGAGACCTGCAACTCCCATCGTGGCGACTATGACTTATCCGTTATCGTCGATCGCGAAGTGGAAAAGACCCGCGAATGCGTGGCCCGTTTCCTTAATGCCTCTCCAAAGGAAGTCATCTTTACCTCTGGGGCGACGGATGGCTTGAACCTCGTCGCCTATGGCTATGGGTTAAAGTTCCTCAAGCCCGGCGATGAAATCCTTTTAAGCCTGGAAGAACACGCCTCCAACGTTTTGCCGTGGTTCCGCATCGCCAAACTCACCGGTGCCAAAGTCGTCTACACCGACGTCGATGAAGACGCGCGCATCACCTTAGAAAACGTGAAGAAAGCCTTAAGCCCGAGAACCAAAATCGTTTCCTTGGCCCACGTAGGCAATGTCCTTGGCTATACCGCTCCGGTGAAGGAAATCGCCAAAGCCGCCCACGAAGTCGGCGCGGTGATGTGCGTCGACGGAGCCCAGTCGGTCCCTCATATGATCACTGACGTGAAAGACCTCGATTGCGATTTCTTGGCCTTCTCCGGCCATAAACTCTGCGCCCCTACGGGCACGGGCATCCTTTATGGAAAATATGAGTTATTGGAGAAGATGGACCCCTTCCATTGCGGTGGTGGGATGAACGTGAAGTTCTATCCTAATGGCGAAGCCGATCTTCTTCCTCCGCCAGGCCGCTTCGAAGCCGGCACGATGAACATCGCGGGAATCTATGGTCTCCATGCGGCGATCGAATATTTGCTTGGCGTGGGCATGGAAAACATCCACGCGTATGAAAAAGAGCTCAAGGCCTATGCGGTCGAGCAGCTTTCCAGCGTTCCGGGCATCACGATCTATAACGCTAAGTCCGAAGGAGGCATCGTCTCCTTCAATATCGACGGGGTGTTCGCCCAGGATATGGGCACGTTGCTCAATTATCGTGGCATCGCCTGCCGCTCGGGGCTCCATTGCGCGAAGATGATGCCCCTTGTGCTTCATACCGACGCCACGGTGCGCGCCTCGTTCTATTTCTACACGACCAAAAAGGATATCGATGCCTTAGTCGATGCCCTAAAACAAGGAGGGGATTTCCTCGATGCCTACTTTTGAGCTTACCCCGAACATGATGCGGGAAATCATCATGGACCATTATTCGTCTCCTCGGCATAAATTGACTCCCGAGGGCGAAGGCTATCTCAACATCCATAGCGCCTCCGTCAATTGCATCGACGATATCGACGTCTATTTGAAATTAAATGACAAAGGTGTGGTGGAAGATGCGGCGTGGAATGGCGTAGCCTGCGCGATTTCGACCGCTTCAAGCGACATTTTGTGCGAATTGCTCGTCGGCAAAACCGAGGAAGAAGCCTATTACCTCATCGACCAATACCGGAAGATGATCCACGAAGAACCTTATGACGCGGAAGTCCTTGAAGAGGCTCTGGCGTTTATGAATACCGGCAAACAGGCGGCGCGCATTCATTGCGCGACCATCGGCTGGGATGCCGCAGAGGAGTTATTAAAAGGCCATCACCATGAGCGGTAAACGGTTCGAGGAAGAATACGCCTATGGCTTTAAGGACGAAGACGTCTCGATTTTCGACACGGGCGTTGGCCTAAACGAAGAAGTCGTCCGCGCGATCTCCCAAAGCAAAGGCGAACCTGAATGGATGCTGGAATTCCGTTTGAAGGCGTTAGAGACCTTCAACAAGATGCCCGATCCTTCCTTTGGCCCAAAACTCGACATGGACTTTTCCTCCTACACTTACTTCACCCGTGTATCGAAAAAGGAGTCCTCTTCTTGGGAAGAAGTCCCCGAAACCGTTAAGGAAACCTTCCGTAAATTAGGCATTCCCGAGGCGGAGCAGAAATTCCTTTCGGGCGCATCCACGCAGTACGAATCCGAAGTCGTTTACCACAACATGCTCGAAGAGGTGAAAGAGAAAGGCGTCATCTTCCTTTCCACCGATATGGGGCTAAAACTCTTCCCGGATATCTTCCGTAAATACTTTGGCACCGTCATCCCCACCGCCGACTCCAAATTCTCGGCCTTAAACGGCGCATGCTGGAGCGGTGGCTCCTTCATTTACGTTCCCAAAGGCGTGAAATTAGAGAAGCCTCTTCAAAGTTATTTCCGTATCAACAACGAGAAGACCGGCCAATTCGAACGCACCTTGATCATCGCCGACGATGGCGCGGACATCCATTATGTGGAAGGGTGCACCGCCCCGACCTATTCCCGCGACTCGCTGCATGTCGGCGTGGTGGAAATCGTGGTGGGAAAAGGCGCGCATGTCCGTTATACGACCATCCAAAACTGGTCGACGAACATCCTTAACCTCGTCACGCAGCGTGCGCTTGTCGAAGAAGATGGCTTCATGGAATGGGTCGATGGCAACATCGGTTCGATGACCACGATGAAATATCCCGCCTGCATTCTTAAGGGAGACCGTTCCCGTGGGGCGACCGTCACGATTGCCGTGGGCAACAACGGCCAATACCAGGATTCGGGCGCGCGCATGATCCATATTGGCAAGAACACGTCCTCTTCCATCATTTCCAAATCCGTCGTCCATAATGGCGGCGTCGCGAACTTCCGTGGCACGGTGCGCATGGGCAAAAACGCTTTGGGCGCGCGTAGCCACGTCGAATGCGATACGTTGCTTTTAGACGATATCTCCCGCAGCGACACGATTCCAAAGAACGAAATCTATAACGAAGAATCGTATATCGAACATGAGGCTACCGTCTCAAAGATCAACGAAGAACAACTCTTCTATTTGATGTCGCGTGGCCTAAGCGAAAAAGAGGCGACCCAAATGATCGTCATGGGCTTTATTGAACCGTTCGCCAAAGAACTTCCGATGGAATACGCCGTCGAACTCAACCAGCTCATCAAGATGGACATGACGGGCTCGGTGGGTTAATGCGCGAGGAATACGATGTCATCGTCATCGGCGGAGGACACGCCGGAGTAGAAGCAAGCCACGCCGCAAGCGCCATGGGCATGCGGACTCTTTTAGCTTGCCTAAGCATCGATAAGATCGCCAACATGCCATGCAATCCGCACATCGGTGGCTCAGCCAAAGGCGTCGTGGTTCGTGAAGTCGATGCGTTAGGTGGCATCATGGGTATCGCCGCAGACGCCCGCCCCCTACAAATCAAGATGCTCAATACCGGCAAAGGACCCGCGGTCCAATGCCTTCGTTCCCAACAAGACAAAACGATTTATCCGCAGCGAGTTTTGGAGCTTCTCCGCGAAGAGAAGAACCTCGATATCCTCGAAGACGAAGCGGTGGACCTCGAGACGAATAGTGGCGCAATATCGGGCGTAATTTTCAAAAAGAGCGGTCTTTTGCGGGCGAAAAAAGTCATTCTCGCCAACGGAACATATTTGAACTCGCGAGTTTATGTCGGCTCGGAAGGACGCGATGAGGGGCCGGATGGACAGCGCGCTTCTTTGCCCTTAACGGATGCGCTGCACCGTCTTGGCGTGAAAACGTGGAGACTTAAAACGGGAACCCCGCCACGCATCAAAAAGTCCTCCATCGATTTCTCCAAAGCGCTCGTCGAGCCGGGGATGGATGGAGAACTTGCCTTCTCTTATCAAACCGAAACGTTCACCCCGTTAGAGAAACAACTGCCGTGCTATTTGATCTACACCAGCGAAGAAACGCTTTCCCTCATCAAGGACCATTTGGATGATTCGGCTTTGTTCAATGGAACGATCAATTCCACGGGGCCACGTTATTGCCCCAGCATCGAATCGAAGGTCGTGCGCTTTTCCGATAAGCCGCGTCATCAGCTGTTCCTCGAACCGGAATACCTCGAAGGGGAATCCTATTACCTTCAAGGCTTCTCCACGGCCATGCCGCGAGAAGTCCAAGAGAAGATGGTCCATTCGTTACCTGGTCTTGAGCATGCGGAAATCCTTAAATACGCCTATCAGATCGAATATGACGCGGTCGTCAGCGACGAGTTCGACGCCACGCTTCAAATAAAACGCGTTCCGGGCCTTTATGTCGCGGGACAGATCTGCGGTACGTCCGGTTATGAAGAGGCGGCGGGCCTTGGGCTACTCGCCGGAGCCAATGCCTCACTTGCGCTCCAGGGTAAGCCAAGCCTCATCTTGCACCGTCATGAGTCCTATATCGGTGTGATGGTGGATGACCTTGTGACAAAAGGCACCGACGAACCCTATCGTCTGCTTTCCTCTCGCGCCGAATATCGGTTGCTGCTACGCCACGATAACGCGGATGAGCGTCTAAGCGAAATCGGACATCGAATCGGGCTTCTTTCGGATGCGCGATATGCCCGTTATATCGACAAGCAAGAACGGATTCAGAAAGCGATTCGTTGCCTTGAGACCACATTGGTGGGCCCTAAAGACAAGGTAGCGGAACTTTTTGCCCGAAAAGGTATCGCTTACGATGGCTATGGGTTCAAAGGAATCGAATTATTGAAACGCCCGGAATTCCGTTATGCCGAATTAGTAGGCATCACCCCCGGGCTTGAGGAATTCCATCTTCGGGAAGATGAGGCGCTTTCTTTGGAAACGCGCATCAAGTTCGAAGGATATGTCCTAAAGCAGAAAAAAGAGGCCGAATCCTTAATGAAACAAGAAGGCATCTTGTTGCCAAAGGACCTGGATTATCTCCATATGGATGGACTTCGCTTGGAAGCAAGGCAGAAGCTTGATGCGGTGCGTCCTTATTCTCTAGGCCAAGCGAGTCGCATCAGCGGTGTCAATCCGGCGGATGTTTCGGTATTATTGTTGACACTGCGGAAGAAGAACCTCCTATGACCTACGAAGAATTAGCCCAAAAATGTCGTGAGTTCGGCTTAGAACTAAGCCCTGATGTTTTAACGCGCTTCCACCGTTACGCGGAGCTCCTTAAGGAATGGAACGAGAGGATGAATCTCACCTCCATCGTCGACGAGCCTTCCGTGATCGAGAAGCATTTTTATGATTCGCTGCTTACGGCGAAAGAATTCGATTTTAACGGCAGAAAAGTAGTGGATGTTGGCTCTGGCGCGGGATTCCCGGGTGCGGTGATCGCCCTTGCCTTTCCCAAAGCCAGCGTGACTTTGGTGGACGCGACGAAAAAGAAATTCGCCTTCCTTGAGGAAGTGAAAAAAGAATTGAATCTGGAGAACCTTCATTTCCGCTTGGGGCGCGTTGAAGAACTATCCGATTGCCGTGAATCCTTCGACGTCGTCATCAGCCGTGGCTTTGCCTCGCTTCGCGTTTTTGCCGAAGTGGGAGCTCCGCTTCTTTACGTCACGGGCACCCTCATCGCGATGAAAGGGCCTAGTGGCGAGGAAGAAGTCGCGGATGCGAAGAACATTCTCAATAAGTTGTCGCTGCGCTTACGCAGGAAGCAGGAGGACACGCTTCCCTGTGGGGACCGGCGCATCACCTATTTTTACGCGAAAGACGCGCACACGCCCAAACGCTTCCCCCGTCGCTGGGACGAAATCCAGCGCGTGAAGATTTAAGCGTGAAACATTTTAGGTTCCACGGAGTAGAATTACCTTATGGCACGGATTATCGCGATCGCGAATCAAAAAGGTGGCGTTGGCAAAACGACGACGGCCATCAACCTTTCCGCTGCTCTGGTTGAATTAAAGCGCCGCGTGTTGTTGATCGATATGGACCCTCAAGGCAATGCCGGTAGGGGACTTGGCGTCGACATCACCTTAGCCAAGAAAACGGTCTACGAGGCACTTGCCGAGGACATGAACCTGAAGGAGTGCATCTGCACTACGTCGCTTCCTGGACTTGATTTGGTCCCTTCGAATCTCCGCTTGGCCTCTTTGGAATCCTTGATGTACCGTGAGCCAAAGGAAAAACCTTTCTCCATGCTTTCGGAAGCCATCAATAACGCATCGCTCGAATACGACTACATCGTCATCGATTGCCCGCCTTCCTTGGGCCTTCTTTCCATCAATGCCTTGACCTGCGCGAGCTCGGTGCTCATTCCGGTTCAATGCGAATATTTCGCGATGGAAGCCTTGGCAGCCATCCTTTCTTCGATTAGCAATATCCAGAATCAGTGGAACCCCGATCTGAAAATCGAGGGATTCTTGCTGACGATGTATGACGCGAGGACGCAACTTGGCACGGAGATCGCGACCGAGGTGCGCCGCCTTTTCAAAGAAAACACCTTCCTTGTCTCAATTCCGCGTAACCAATCCGTTTCCGAATCGCAAGCGAAGCAAATGCCCGTCACTACGTTCCGCCCATCAAGCCAAGGATCAATAGCCTACTTTGGCTTAGCCCGTGAGGTCATCGATCATGAGGAAAGGTAAGGCCATCCTTTCTTCTTCGCTCAGCGATTTAGTCAGCAAATTCTCCCAAGAGAACATCATCGCGGAAATCGAGAAGCGTTACCAAAGCGCCCCCGCGAAACTTTTGCCTACTTCCTCCATCGATGACTGCGCTTATGTTTCCCGCGTCAAGATTCCTAAGGAGACCCAGGAATATTTCGCCTCCAGGCTAAGGGAGAAAGGTTTCTACAACCCGCTGGTCGTACGCACCAAAGAAGACGGGCGTTATGAAATCATCTTGGGCCGAAAACGGTTCTTCGGCGCGCGTCAGGCAGGGCTGCTTTCTTTGCCTTGTGCCTTTGCCGAAGTCGGGGACGAGGAAACTTTATTGATGCTCCTTGCCGATACCCGCGACCAACGCGAGGCCAACGTGGTCGAGATGGCGCTTGTTTGCCAGGCGTTGCAGGACCAATTCGATTACCGTCAGCAGACCTTGGCGGAACTCTCCCACCAATCGCGTTGCCAAATATCCAACATTCTCCGCATTCTCAAATTGCCCATTCCCCTTCAAGAAGATATTTGCCTTGGAAAGCTTAGCTATGGCCATGCCCGCGCCCTGGCGTCTTTGGGCCATGACGACGCTTTGTCGCTAGCCAAACGTATCGAAAAAGAAAACCTTTCCGTCCGCGAGGTCGAGGCCATCGCCCAGTCGTTACGGGGCGAAAGCCGCAAGAAGCCCTATACCCTGACGCGAAGCGGAAAGGACCTCACGCTACACTTCGATAACGAAGAAGAATTGGAGCGCTTCTTACAGGGAAAATCGTTGTAATTCCTCGATTTTTTCGCAAATTAGCCATAATTTCGCGTTCAAAGCCTCTTAGAAAAACATCGAGCATTTCTCTTTAATTTACGTAAGAGCGCACTATAATAGGTGCATTCAGGGCGACGTGAAATTCGTCGACTGGCGGTATAGCCCGCGAGCCAAATATGGCACGATCTGGTGGGATTCCAGAGCCAACGGTGCATAGTCCGGAGGAAAGAAGTCCAACCGCTTTATTCTCGCCCCTGAAGATTGAAAGGGGCTTTCTTTTATGGATGGCTATCAAATCACTCTTCTTGTGCTCTATGCCTTGCTGGTGCTTGCCACGGGGAAACTCTACGCGACGCTAAACCCGAGTCGCGACTATTCCCACGTCCGCATGATTTCCCGCGTCGGTATTTTTGGCGCGATGGCCGCGATCTTATACATGGTTCCGGTCTTCAAGCTCAAGCTGCCTTTCTTCCCGAGCTTTCTCGAACTCCATTTCGACGAAGTTCCCGCTTTCATCGCGGGCTTTGCCTACGGCCCTTTGGCGGGGTTTGCCGTCATCGTGGTGAAGACCATCATCAAACTCCCGATGAGCAGCACGTTGCTCGTGGGCGAATTAACGGACTTAATCCTCTCGAGCATCTATGTCTGCGTGGCGGCGTTCATCTACCAAAAGAAGCGCAACCTCAAAGGCGTTGCGATCGGCTTTGGCATCGCCACCGCGTTACAGGTTATCGCCGCGATGGTCCTCAACGTCTACGTGATGATCCCGTTCTATTCCTCGGTGATGGGATACAAGATCTCGGATTTGCTCTTCTTGATGCAAAAGGCGGTTCCCGCGATCAAGGATGTGCAGTGGAGCTATGCCTTCTTCGCCGTCTTGCCCTTCAACTTATTCAAGGACGCGATCGTCATCATCGTGACGTTCATCCTTTATCGTTCCTTACATGTATTCCTTCGCTTTGAAGGCAAAGGAAAAGGTCGGGCGAGCCGACCTTCATAGTTCCTTACGATCTTATTCGTTGGCGATCGCACCGACCGGGCAGTTGGCGACGGCATCTTCGATGGCCGCTTCGTCACCTTCGCCGATGACTTCGGCTTTGCCGTCGTCAGCTAACGCGAAGAGCTCGGGGTGGGTGCTGAAGCAGAGCGCGCAGCCGATGCAGGCATCTCTGTCAATGGTTGGTTTTGGCATGTTTCAGGTCCTCCGATAACGCAGTTATTATAGGAAACGACCCCATTATTTACAACAGCGCGCGATTTTGCTTTAGCAATTCCGCTGCAAGGGCCTTTGGACTACAATTAGACCTATGGAAACCCGGATGGAACGATACGCGAAGTACCGCGCGGAGATTCGGCGCATGACGCCCGAACAATTCGCCGCGATCAAAGAGGGCGTCTCCAAGGACTCGGAGCCCCAGGACAACTTTTCGTATAAACCATTGGAAGAAAGCCATACCGACAATTCGCCATACCGTCTTTATCTCGCCCATAGGAATCGCTTTTTGTGGGCCAAGATCCTGGCGTTAGTGCTCGTCGTCGCCGGATTCATCGTCTGGTGGTTTCTCATGCAAGGGAGGAAGTAGCCATGGAAAAACACATCGCCATTGCCATCGATGGTCCCGCCGCCGCGGGCAAATCGACGGTCGCCAAGAAAGTCGCGGCCATCCTGAATTTCACCTATATCGATACCGGTGCCATGTACCGTGCCTTTACTTGGGCTGTCTTGGAACGGGGGCTTGATCCCGAAGACGAGAAAGCGTCTTGCTCCATCATCCCGGAAGTCAAAATCGATTTGTCCGAGGATGGACGCGTGGTTTGCAATGGCGTCGACGTCACCAAGGAAATCCGCGAACCAAAGGTTTCCAGTAACGTAAGCTACATTGCCTCTTATAAGGATATCCGTCTCGCTTTGGTCGAGATGCAACGTGCCCTTGCCGCGAAGCGTTCCGTCGTCATGGATGGGCGTGATATTGGCACTTATGTCTTACCCAACGCCGAAGTGAAGATCTTCCAAATCGCCTCCGTGGAAACCCGTGCCAAGCGCCGTTATGACGAAAACGTCTCCAAGGGAATCCCGACCTCGATGGAGGAAGTCATCGCCTCGGTGAAGAAAAGGGACTACATCGATTCCCATCGTGCCTTTGCCCCGTTAAAACCGGCAGAGGATTCCATTTCCCTCGACACCTCTCCCTTAAGCGTGGACGAAGTGGTCGAAGCAATCCTTGATATCGTCGCCAAGAAGACGGGAATGGAGATCCCATGCCACTAGGTCTGGTCGCGCTAGTTGGCGCACCGAACGTCGGCAAGTCGACGTTATTCAACCGCATGCTCGGTCAGCGTCTTTCCATCGTCGAGGATACCCCGGGTATCACGCGCGACCGCCTCTATGGCAATGCGGAATGGCTCACGAAAAAATTCCGCCTGGTGGATACCGGGGGCATCGAACTTCAGAAAGCGCCCTTCCAAGAAGAGATTCGCGCCCAAGCCATCATCGCGATGGAAGAAGCCGACGTCATCGTGTTCGTCTGCGATGGCAAAGTCGGGGTGACCGCGGACGATATGGCCGTGGCCAAAATCCTTTATCGTTCGGATAAGCCGGTGCTCCTCGCCGTCAATAAAATCGATAACGTGGAATCGCTCCCCGATGTCAGCGATTTCTATTCTCTAGGCTTAGGCGACCCCATCGCCGTCAGCGGATCCCATGGCATCGGAGTAGGGGACCTTCTAGACAAAATCGTTGGGTTATTGCCGGAAAAAGCAGAGGAAGACTATTCGGGTGCGATTCCTTTTTGCTTCATCGGAAGGCCGAACGTCGGCAAGTCTTCGTTGACCAATACGCTTCTTGGCGAAGAGCGCGTCATCGTGAAAAACCTCGCGGGTACGACCCGCGATTCCATCGATACTCCGTTCACGGATGGAGAGGACGCTTATGTGGCCATCGATACGGCGGGCCTGGTGAAGAAGGGCCGCATTTACGAAGCCGTCGATAAATATGCCGCCTTGCGCGCCTTATCCGCGATCGACCGCAGCAAAGTCGCGATTTTGGTGCTTGACGCCCAAACGGGGATCATCGACCAAGACCGTCACGTCTGCGGATATGCGTTAGACGCGCATAAAGGCATCGTCGTGGTCGTCAACAAGTGGGACCTGGCCGCGAAAGGATTGCAACAGCAAGACTTCGAACAAGAGATTCGCACACGCTTTAAGTTCTTGGACTATGCGGAAGTCGTTTTCGTCTCCGCCAAGACCGGGCGCGGCATCGAAAAGATATTGCCCGCGGTCAAGCGCGCCTACGAATCGTGCAATCGACGCGTGCCCACGTCGATCCTTAATCAAATCATCCAAGACGCCCAAACGATGAACCCGACCCCGGAATTCAACCATGGGCGGCTCAAGATCATGTATTGCTCGCAGGTGGCGACTTGCCCGCCGACGTTTGTCATGTTCTGCAACGACCCGAATTTCGCCCATTTCTCCTACACGCGTTATTTGGAGAACCAGCTGCGCGGCAGTTTTGATTTCTCGGGCACCCCGCTTCACATCATTTACCGAAAACGCCAATAAGTAATTGGCCATTTTTCCAAATCGAATATTGGTTAATTTCTCCATCTCTCCTCTTTTATATTCATGCGCGCACAAGAAGGAAAAAGTGCGATGGCATCGAAAGAAACTTATTGAAAAAGGTTCGATGGGATGCTACCTTCTATTTACATTCAAGCAAATATAGGAGGTTCGTCCATGAACAAAGCTGAATTGATCAAAGCAGTCGCTGACAAAGCCGAAGTTTCCACCCGTGACGCGGAAAGCGTTCTCGACGGTGTCATTGAGCTCATCACCAATGCGCTCGTGAAGGGTGAGTCCGTCAAGCTCTCTGGCTTCGGCGTCTTTGAGAAGAAGGAACGTGCCGAACGCACTGGCACCAACCCCGCCACCGGCACCAAGATCACCATCCCCGCTTCCAAATCCGCCGTCTTCAAACCCTCGAAGACCCTCAAAGAGAAGCTTCAGTAAGTTCTCGAATCCATCATGGGGCCTCACGTAGGCCCCTTTTTCCTCTCTATGCAACCCTTGCCTGAAATCTTCCTTCGCTTCGCACGCCTATATAAAGAGCATGGCTTTTCTCTTTATATGATCGGGGGAACGTCCCGTGACTATCTTTTGGGGCTCCCATGCCTCGACTTTGATTTCGTCACCGATGCGACGCCTGAGGAAGAAAAAGCGTTCCTGCCCGAAGCGAATTACCATTTCGAACGTTTTGGCTCGATTAAGGCGGAGGGGTGCGACATCACGACGCTTCGTTATGAAGAAGATTACCTCGATCACCGCCATCCTGGAAAAGTGCGTTTCATCAAGGATTTGTCGCTAGATTCCTGCCGAAGGGATTTCACGATCAACGCGCTTTATATCGACGCAACGGGAAAGGTTTACGATTTCCATGGCGGTCTGGAGGACCTGCGCCAAGGGATCATCCGCTTCATTGGAGACCCCGCGAAGCGGATTAAGGAAGACCCGTTACGCATTTTACGGGCTCATCGTTTCGCTAAGCGCCTCCAGTTCCACTTCGATCCCAAGACGGAAGAGGCGCTATTATCCCTTGCGGGCGAACTCTCCAAAATCAATCCCGATAAGGTATTGATGGAGAAGAAAAAAGAGTAGAATTCCCCTATGCCCAACATCAACCTCCATGGCGCTGGGGTGAACTTCACCTACCAATTGCTTGAATATTACAAATCGTTTGGAATCAGCGAGAACGAACTCGCGGTCATTTTCATGGTCGACCATCTTCTTTGCCAAGGCAACGACCTCATCACGTCGGATCTTTTAAGCCTCAAGATGAAGCTTAGTACCTCCGAGATCGACAAGATTCTTTCCGAATTATTGAAGAAGAACCTCATCTCCTACGAGACCGTCAATGGCACGATGGTGACCTCGCTTTCCCCCTTACGCAACAAGCTCAATGACGCCTTTGAACGCTCCATCGCCCACGACCGTCAGAACCTTCTTTCCGAGCGTCGGGCCAGCGCCTTATCCTCGCTTTATGAATATTTCGAGAAGCGTCTTAACCGCATCCTCTCGCCCTTAGAAAACGAGACGCTTGGCAAGTGGCTTGACGATGGCTATGCCGAAAGCGAAATCCGTTACGCGTTAGAAGAAGCCATCACCCAACGCAAGAAATCGATGAAATCCATTGACAAGATCCTACGCTCTGGCCGCATCCGCGAAGACATCGCGAAAGAAGGCTACAGCGGACTTTCCGAAGACTGGGACGCCGACATCGAGCGCACCATCGAAATCGCCAAGGCCAGGTGGGTTGACGATGAAGGAAACTGATCTTTTCCTCTTAGATTATTTGGACGAACTATTCCCTAACCCGCAGTGCGCGCTTCATTTTTCAAACCCCTTCGAATGCCTCTGCGCCGTCATGCTTTCGGCCCAAACGACCGATGCCTCGGTCAATAAGGTGACCCCAAATCTTTTCGCCAAATACCCCGATGCCTTCGCCATGTCCAAAGCCTCTTTGGAAGAAGTGGAATCCGCGATTCGTAGCATTGGGCTCTACCATGCGAAAGCGAAGAACCTATTGGGTTTATCCAAGGCTTTGGTGGAGCGCCATGATGGCGTCGTTCCCGGAGACAAAGAGGCGTTAAGAAAGCTTCCTGGAGTTGGGGTGAAGACCGCCAATGTCGTGGGGGCGCTTTGCTTTGATATTCCCGCGATCGCCGTCGATACTCATGTCGCCCGCGTCAGCAAGCGTCTCGGCTATGCCAAAGATGACGATGACCCCGTGACGATCGAAAAGAAACTTGAGAAGATCTTCCCGGAAGAACGCCACATCAAATTGCATCACCAAATCATCCATTTCGGACGGACGGTATGCCATGCGATGCGCCCAGAATGCGAGAAGTGCGCGTTAACGAATCGCTGCCGTTATTTCAAAAAGAGTTCGTCCACCAAAGGCAAGAAGTCATAACGCGGACGATATTTCTGCTCGACCTCGCGCCCGTTTTGCTCGATGTCTTTCAAAGGAATCGAGGAACGGGGCTTCTTTTCATAGAAGTCGATGACGTAAGAAGCCGGTAAAAGGAAGACGCGGTTTAATGTGGCGAAACGAATCAAGAAGAACCCGATGCCGCCCTGCTGCAGAACGCCTTTTAGGTGCTTGATCTGTTGGGGAGGGATATTGCTTAAAGGGAAGGAAGTCTTGCCACGGATGGACTTTGCTTCGAAGTCGATGTAGCGCGTCTGATATACCCCGTTATAATCTGTCGTCGATTGTGTTTCGAAATAGGCCTCGGTGATTTTGGGGCCATGGGTGTAATCGACTTTGACGACGTTGATGGGGGTGGGGCGCTTGGAGAAAAGAGCGCGTCCTTTTTCCTGATAATAAGCGCAGGTGTCGTTTAACTCGGACTCGAAATCCATGCCGCGGTTTCCGGCGGCGACTTTGAGCGTCCTTTTGCTTTTCGTCGCGGTTTTGCGCGGAAAAGCGCCCATCGGACGAACTCCTGCAGGGTAATGGATATCGCTCACTTAAGCGCCTCCAACGTGAAGGTATCCCAATCTTCGGGGGTCACGGTTTTCCCTTCCCCTAAGGCGCGGATGACGCGAAGGACAGGGGCGGGGTAGTGGCTTTGGCGGGATAAGACACGTTTATAGTTTTCGTGTACTTTTTCCGGACGCTCGAGGAACGCCTTGAACAAGAGGAAGAGGTTGTAGGCGTCGTCTTGGGCGTTATGGGCGGTGCCTTCGAATGAGACATCGAAGGCCTTGAGGGCGTTGGTGAGGGAAAGGATGTTCCCGTCTTCGCCGCGGACGAAGCGCCCGATGAATTCGGCCAAGTCAAAGAAGTGACGCGCGAGGAAACGGGCCTCTTCGGTGGAAGCGTCCATGTTGTTTTCCGCCGAGCGAAGAATGATCTGGGCGTCTTGGGAGCCATAGGACACCAAAAGGCAATCGTTATAGTCCTTGCCCAAATACTTCTTCAGTTGGGCTTGGACGGTGCGGAAGGGGACGCCTTCCTTCTTTAACTTGAAGTCGGTGATTCCGGTCAACTTGGTTACAATCGGTCCGACGCGGTGCTTAGCCAAGACATAGGCGTGATAGGGTTTGAAAATCTTTTTGATCATGCCGTCAGGTTTAAGCAGCACTTTATAGGCGCCCACTTCAATCATCTCGTGGGTCGTTTGGGTCCCCTCTAAATCAATGAAGAGGAGGCAGCGCTTTCCGCGCAGGGCTTTGTCGAGGTCTTTCATCACGGGGCAATTATACACGCCTATGCCCCCAAACGCCTATGAGGCTTTCACGCTTTCTCATTCGTGGGAGAAAGATGTTGAATGACTACCTTATCTTCAATAAAATTGAAGGCAGGCAACCATGGAAGACAATACCATACTCCTCAATTCGAAACAGATTCTCACCAAGCGTTTCACCGCCGACGTCAAGGGCTACGACCCGGACGAAGTCGATGAGTTCTTGGACCAGATCGTGTCGGATTACGGGGCCTTCGAAGCCTATTACGCGGATTCGAAGAACTACATCGTCGACTTGGAAACCCAACTACGCAAAGCGAGGGAGAGCATCAACAAACTCGAAGTCGACAACGCCCGTCTGAACAAACGCTTGGCCGGCATCAAAGACAGCGACACCGTGAGCTCGGAAAACATCGATTTGCTGCAACGGATCAACATCTTGGAAAAGGAACTATACCGCCTCGGGGTCGATCCGAGAAAACTATGACCTATCCGGTCTGGATGACAGCTGCCGCAAGGTAGAGGAAAGTCCATGCTCGCACCTCCTGCGATGGAGGTAGTGATTGTGCTAAGGGAATCAATAACCTTAGGTAGGGAGGAGTCCCTAACGGCGGAGGAAGGCCTCACGCAGGTCGGAATCCCCAAGGTGCCACAGAGACGAGCTTGGCGGCGACGCCAAGATGAAACGAGGTAAACCCCGCAAGCGAGAAACCCAAATTTGGTAGGGGAAGCGGCTTAGCGAAACGAAGCGAAGGCCACCGGCATTGCCGAGATAAATTGTCATCCTCGACAGAACATGGCTTACAGGACCGGATACTCATTGAAGAAAGAAGGGAACCACATGAAGATCAACATCCCAACGAAAATCACCATCGCCCGCATCGTCGCGGTCGCTTTGCTCATCGTCTTCCTCATCGTCTGCACGGTGCTCCCCGGGGATAACCCCTTCGTTTCGTTTCAACTTGGCGATTCGGGTATCTATTTGGTGAATCTCATCGCCGCGATCGTCTTCATCATCGCCTCGGCGACGGATTATCTCGACGGCCATTTGGCGCGTAAATGGAACCAGGTGACCGACCTTGGGAAATTCCTCGACCCCATCGCGGACAAGATGCTCGTGAATACGCTTCTGGTCTACCTTTGCCTCCCCATCGGCGGCGTGACCGTGCCATGGTTCTGCGTGGCCTTGATGATCGTCCGCGACCTCGTCGTCGACACGATGCGTTTCCTCGCCGCGAGCAAGGGCAAAGTCGTCGCCGCGAATATCTTCGGCAAGATGAAAACCGTCTTCCAGATGATTGCCATTCCCTTCGTTTTACTCGGCGGATGGCCGTTTACCTACTTCGATGCGACCTGGGGTTATGGCCGCATCTGCCTGATCTTGGTCTATATCGCTACGGCGATGTCGATAATCTCCGGCGTCATCTATTTAAAGGACAACGCCCATATCCTGAAGGAGGAACCTCACGATGAGCAGAATGCATGATTTGCTGCAAAACATTGCCGACCGCGGCCTGACCTTAGGCAGCGTGGAATCCTTGACTGGCGGTTTATTCGCCGCCCATGCCGCGGAAGTCCCGGGCGCAAGCCAGGTCTTCAAAGGCGCGATCGTTTCCTATTCGCGCGAAGTCAAGGAACATCTTCTTGGCATCGACCCCAAACTCATCGACCGTTATGGCGTCGTGAGCGAAAAGGTCGCGAAGGAAATGGCGCTTTTTGGCCTTGATAAACTTGGCGTGGACGTCGTCTTGTCCGTCACGGGCAACGCCGGACCCACTGCCGAACCAGGCGATGCCCCCATCGGACAGGTTTACTTCTCTTTGGCCACCCGCAGTGGCGTCTGGACGTTTGGCTACCTCTTCGAAGGCGAGCGAAACGAAATCAGGGAACAGGCATCGGAAATGATGGTCTCCTTTGGCCTCAGCATGTTCCCCAAAGTGGAAGAAAAATAAAAAAAGTTTCACCCATTTTCCTTTTTCGAGGATATAGGTGGAATGGAGGTTCGTATTTATGGCGAATGAAAAAGACAACAATCTGAAGGCATTGGAAGATGCCATCAAAAGCATTGAGCGCTCATATGGAAAAGGCTCCATCATGAGGCTTGGTGAACGGGAGCACGTCAACGTGGACGTCATCCCGACCGGGTCCATTCTTTTGGACCAGGCCCTCGGCGTAGGAGGCTACCCCAAAGGACGTATCGTGGAAATCTATGGTCCTGAGTCCTCGGGTAAGACCACCCTCGCTTTGGAGGCCATCGCACAAGCCCAGCGTAAGGGCGGACGCGCCGCGTTCATCGACGCAGAGCACGCGATCGATCCCGAATATGCGGCAAAGCTTGGCGTCAACATCGACGAATTGCTTCTTTCCCAGCCCGATTCGGGCGAGCAAGCGTTAGAAATCGCCGAGATGCTCACGCAATCCGGGGCGATCGATTTGCTCGTCATCGACTCGGTCGCCGCGCTGGTCCCGCAGGCCGAACTCGACGGCGTCATGTCCGATCAGCAGGTAGGTATGCAAGCCCGCCTCATGTCGAAAGGCTGCCGTAAGATCGCCGGTGTTTTAAACCGCACGGGAACCGTCGTTATCTTCATCAACCAACTCCGTCAAAAAGTCGGCGTCCTCTATGGCAACCCCGAAACCACGACGGGTGGCATGGCGCTTAAATACTACGCATCCATCCGCATCGACATCCGCCGCGCGGAAGCGATCAAAGTCGGCAGCGACGTCGTGGGCAACACCGTCAAGATCAAAATCGTTAAGAACAAGGTCTCCCCGCCTTACAAGAGCTGCGTCGTCGACATGATCTATGGCAAGGGCATCTCCAAAACCGGTGAGCTCCTTGACGTTGGCGAACAGCTTGGCCTCGTCGGTAAATCCGGCAACTGGTACCAAGTCGGCGCGGAGAAGATCGGCAACGGCCGCGAAGCCGCGAAAGCCTATCTCGAAGCCCATCCCGAGGTCATGGATTCGTTAGAGACCCAGATCCGCGATTCGTTCAAAGCGTCCGAAAAATAAGCTTCCTAAGGCGAGCTAGAAATATCTGGCTCGCTTTTTCTTTCGCGAAATATCGATGCACGTACCCCGTGTTTTTTCCTTTTGCGAAATCGGCTATATCCCCCGCGGAAAAGGATTGATACAATACGGCTGTACCTAAGGTACTCAACCCAGTTTGACTAATTCTCTAGGGGTATATAACGGTTCGCCGCTTTCACATAGAAAAACCTAGTCCTTCTCTGATTGGGGTGAAATGCCTTTTTGGTGTGAACTTTTAGGAGAAAAAACATGTTCATCCTCATTTCTGAGATCAACATCGCTCTTCTTATCGTGGCCATCGTTGCTGGCGTGGTCGCTTTAGTGAATGTTGGTCTTTTGCTCTTCTTCCGCTTCCGCGACAAGAAGGCCCAAAAAAGTGCCGATTCGATTATAAAAGAGGCGAAAATCAAGGCGGAGCACATCGTCAAAGACGGTCAGCTTAACGCCAAACAAAACGCGATTGAAATCCGTCAGCAGGCCGAGAACGAAGCCCGCGCCAGGAAAAACGAAGTCGCGATGGAGGAGCAAAAGCTCTCTCTGCGTCAGGACGCTTTCGAAGCCCGCGAGAACGCCTTCCTCGAGAAGGAGCGCGCCCTAGAAGAAAAGAAGACGCGCCTCGACGAATCTATCGAGTCCTACAAGCGCCGCAACGCCGAACTCGATGCCAAAATCGACGACATCCTCAAAGAACTTGAGAAAGTCGCCGGTATGTCCACCCAGCAAGCCCACGACGAAATCATGGCCCGCGTCGAATCCAAGATGGCCATGGAAATCGCCGCCTACATCAAAAACGCCGAGGACGAAGCCCGCGAAACGGCCCACGCCAAAGCCATCGACTTACTCTCTCTCGCATGCCAAAAGTACGCCCAAGACGTCACGACCGAACGTAATGTGTCCGTCGTCGCCCTTCCTAGCGATGAGATGAAAGGCCGCATCATCGGCCGCGAAGGCCGCAACATCCGCGTCCTCGAATCCGAACTTGGCGTCGACCTCGTCATCGACGACACCCCCGAAGCCATCACCGTTTCCTGCTTCGACCCGATTCGCCGCGAAGTGGCGCGCCGTGCCCTTGAATACCTCGTCAAAGACGGGCGCATCCAACCCGGCCGCATCGAAGAAGTGGTGGCCAAATGCCGTAAGGAAGTCGAAGAGTCCAACATCAAATACGGCGAAGAAGCCTGCTTCAAACTTGGCCTTCCCCGCATCAACCGCGAACTCGTTTCCTATGTGGGCCGCCTCCATTACCGCACCTCGTATGGTCAAAACGGCCTAACCCACTCGATGGAAGTCGCTTACCTCACCGGTATCATGGCTGGCGAACTTGGCTTAGACGTCAATTTGGCCCGCCGCGCTGGCTTGCTCCACGACATCGGTAAATCCGTCGACTTCGAAATGGAAGGAAGCCACGTCGAACTGGGTGCCCAACTCGCGAAGAAATACGGCGAGAACGACGTTGTCATCAACTCGATTGAATCGCACCATGGCGACACCGAAGCCCGTTATGTCATCGCCCACCTCGTCGCCGCGGCCGACGCCTTATCCGCCGCGCGTCCTGGTGCCCGCAGCGAGACACTTGAAACCTACATCAAGCGTATTGAACAACTCGAAACCTTGGCCAAGGGATTCGATGGCGTTTCCCAAGCCTATGCGATGCAATCCGGCCGCGAAGTCCGCGTCATGGTCATCCCCGAGAAAGTCTCGGATGCCGAAGCGGTGCGCATGGCCCAAGAGCTTCGTAGCAAAATCGAACAGGAGGTTACTTACCCCGGACAAATCAAAGTGTCCGTTATCCGCGAATACCGTGCGGTGGAAACCGCTAAGTAACCGTGAAGGTACTCTTCTTCGGAGATATCGTCGGAAGCCTCGGGATCACCGCGGTTTCCGACGTTTTGCGTTCTTTGGTGAAACGTTATGGTGTCGACTTAGTGATCGCCAATGGCGAGAACGCGACGCGTGGCTTTGGGATTAACTACCGCGACGCGAACGCCTTAAAAGACGCGGGCGTGGACGTGATCACGCTTGGAAACCACTGGCACAACCGTCGTTCCATCGATGAATTCATCGAGGAAATCGATGGGCTGATCCGCCCTTACAATGTCCGCGATGTCGATGAAGGTAGAGGACTCATCACGCTGGACGTCCATGGCGTCCCCGTGACCGTGGTCAATCTTCTTGGGACGGCGTTTATGAAGGAAGAAGTGACGTCGCCTTCGGTCTGCATGTACGACATCATCGACCAAGCGCCCCAAGGCATCATCATCGTGGATTACCATGCCGAATCCACCTCCGAGAAATCCACCTTTGCCCATTATTTCGATGGCCAGGTTTCCGCGGTGGTCGGTACGCATACCCACGTCCAAACCAATGATGCGCGCGTATTGCCTTTAGGTACGGCGTTCATCTCGGACGTTGGGATGTGTGGACAATATGATTCGGTCATCGGTTTCGAACCGAAATCCGTGGTGGAGCGCATCATCTATGGCGACCCTCATCCGATGGAAATCGCGACCGAGGGTGAAAAATGCATCAACGCCGTGCTTATGGAGTTCGACGATGAGACATTTATGGCGCGAAGCATTCGCCCCTTATTCTATATAGAAGGAAAGGAACGCGTTTATGGCGAGGATCATCTATAAATCTCTGCCCGACATGACCAAGGCGCGCAACCGCGTCGATAAACCGACGCTTCGCCGTGATGCCCCTGTTGTTCCAGAAAGCGTCAAATCTTTCGCTCGAGGCAAAAAATATTGGATTTCGACGTTTGGCTGCCAGGCTAATGTCCGCGATCAAGAGATCATGGCGGGCTATTTGGAACTGGCCGGATACGTGGCCGCGCGCAACGAAGTGGAAGCGGACATCGCGATCATCAATACATGTGCCGTGCGCGAAAACGCCGAAGAGAAAGTCTATGGCGAAATCGGCAAGTTCAAATCCAACCACCTCCGCGATAAAGACTTCGTGCTTTGCGTCTGCGGATGCATGATGCAGGAAGAACACGCGATCAGCGCCATCGTCACGCGTTATCCTTTCGTGAATATCGTTTTCGGCACGCACAATGTGTCGAAGTTATTGGATTTGCTCGCGGAGCATGTGGAACGGAAGAAAGACCTCGTCGACGTGCTTTCCTTCCCGGGCGACATCGTGGAGAACATGCCTTCCACGCGCCTAGATTCCTATAAGGCCTTCGTGAACATCACCTATGGCTGCGATAAATTCTGCACTTATTGCATTGTCCCTTATACCCGGGGCCGCGAGCGTTCCCGCTTAAAGGAAGACATTCTCGACGAGTGCAAAAAACTTGTTGAGGAAGGGTATCAAGAGATTACGCTTCTAGGACAAAACGTGAATTCCTATGGCAAGGATTTCCATGACGGAACAAGCTTTGCGACGATCCTGGAAGAAGTGGCGAAACTGGGTATCCCGCGCCTTCGCTTCATGACTTCTCACCCTTGGGATTTCTCGGACGAGATGCTCGACGTCATCGCCAAATACCCCAACATCATGAAGTGCATCCATTTGCCCGTTCAATCCGGAAACGATGAGGTTTTGCGGAAAATGGGGCGTCGTTATACGCGAAAGGATTACCTGGAATTGGTGCGCAAAATCCGCACGAAAATCCCCGGATGCGCCATCACGACCGATATCATCGTCGGCTTCCCCAATGAAACCGAAGAGCAGTTCCTCGACACTTTAAGCATCTGCAAGGAAGTCCGTTATGACGCAGCCTTCACCTTCATCTATTCCCCGCGTAAAGGAACCCCCGCCGCACGTATCGAAGACGATGTTTCCGATGCGGATAAGCACGAGCGTTTCAATCGGTTGATCAAAGTGGTGGAAGAAGGCGTTATCTCCCACGCCGAGGAAATGGTGGGCAAGACATATCGCGTCCTCGTCGATGGGCCCAGCAAAAAAGATCCGGGCATTCTTTCGGGCTATACCGAATCGAGCAAGCTCGTCCATTTCCATGGGCCGGAGCAGTTACGCGGCCATATCGTGGATGTCCGTATTACGGAATCCCACACCTTCTCGATGATGGGTGAACTCGTGGACGATCCTTGGATCTGCCTTGCGCGTGACCTAAGGGATAGTTTCCTCGACGAGCCCGTTTGCAAAAGATACTTCGCCTGCAAGAAAGCGTTTGAAGAAGATGGAAGCTGCCAAAAACTTCGCGATGAAATGGAACATGCCCAGCGCGCGATGATGAACGCGGCCAAACAAGGCGACGATGCCGCCCACGCCCAAGCGAAAAAAGAATACTTAGACACGAAACAGGCATATGAAAGCCATCCCGTCGTTCGAAACCTAATCACCGCAGGGGAGGAGCTTCGCGAAGAACTCGTCCAAATCATGGGGGAACTTTCGTGATCCTTGTCCTTACGGGTCCAACCGGTTCAGGCAAAAGCGAACTCGCGGTTTCATTAGCGAAGAAACTAGGCGCCGCGATCATCAACGGCGATGCGTTTCAGGTATACCAAGAACTGAATATCGCCACCGCTAAGCCAAGCAAGGAAATGCGCGATGAAGTGCCGCACTATCTTTTTGATTTCGTTCCTTTGGATTCTGCTTATAGCGTCGCCGAATACCAACAAGACGCGCGCTGTGTCATCGACTTTTGCTTGGCAAAGGGGCAAAACGTGATCATCGCAGGCGGAACCGGACTTTATATCAAAGCGGCTCTTTACGACTATGAGTTTCCGACGGTTGAGCGCGTGGATCTTTCTCGCTTCGAAGCCATGAATGACGAGGATCTTTATGCGGAGCTTGTTCGTCTTGACGAAGAAGCCGCGGCGAAGATTCATCCGCATAACCGCGTCCGGGTTTTACGCGCGATCGAAATCTGCCTTTCTAGCGGCGAGAAGAAATCCGACCGCGAGGCGAAGCAAAACCATCAACCGATTTACGAGGCGATGTTTTTTGGACTCGATGCCGACCGCGAGAAACTTTATGAGAAAGTCAACGCCCGGGTCGATGCGATGTTCGACGCGGGCTTACTTGAGGAAACCGTTCCATTGATAGAGCGTTATGGGCGAAGCGCCCATGCCTTCCGCGCGATTGGGGTGAAGGAACTATTCCCTTATCTCGATGGGGAAATCTCCCTCCTAGAAGCAAAAGAAACCATTAAAAAGAACACGCGGAACTATATTAAAAGGCAGCTTACGTGGTGCCGTGGCCAGTTCGATCTTAGCTATGTTCGTAGCGAAGAAGAAGTGCTGGAACGCCTGAAAAACAAATAACCAGTCTACGCTTCTTCGCGCGCGGGTATATACTTAGCGAAATATTAAGAATTAGGAGGAAAACCAATGGCTTTATTACCGATTCAAGAAATTGCAAAGACGGCCCATATTCCTGAGGAATTCGTGGAGCCCTATGGAAAATTCAAAGCGAAAATCGACTATCGTCTTTATGATGAAGTCTCCTCTCGCCCCGATGGCAAATTGGTGCTTGTGACCGCGATCACCCCAACCAAGGCCGGCGAAGGTAAAACGACTTCTTCCATCGCCCTTACCGAAGGTATGGCTAAGATTGGCCAAGAAGCGTTGCTTTGCTTGCGCGAACCATCTCTAGGTCCAGTATTTGGCATCAAAGGCGGCGCGACCGGTGGCGGTCTTGCCTCTGTCGCCCCAAGCGAAGACATCAACCTCCATTTCACCGGGGACATGCACGCGCTTACTTCCTCCATCAATTTAATCGCCGCGATCATCGATAACTCCATTTATCAGGGCAACCCGCTTCGTATCGATGCCAAGCGCATCATGTGGAAGCGCGCGATGGACATGAACGACCGCGCCTTACGCGATATCACCATCGCCCAAAACGATCCCAAAGCCACGGTACGTGAGGACCATTTCGTCATTACCGTCGCCAGCGAACTCATGGCCATCTTTTGCTTGGCCAAATCCGAAGAAGACTTCCTCCGCCGCGTCAATGACATCCTGGTCGCCTATGACTTGGATGGGAAGCCCATCTATCTCAAGCAACTGCGCATTTCCCACGCGATCATGAAGCTCATGCGCGAAGCACTGAAACCCAACCTCGTTCAGACTTTGGAGAACAATCCGGTTTTGATCCATGGCGGGCCCTTCGCCAATATCGCTCATGGCTGCAACTCGCTTCTAGCGACGCGCTTAGCCTTAAAACTTTCCCCCATCGTCATCACCGAGGCGGGATTCGCCGCGGATCTTGGCGCGGAGAAATTCCTCGACATCAAATGTCGCGAGGGTGGTTTGCATCCTGACTGCGCCGTCCTTGTCGCGACCATTCGCGCTCTCAAGATGCATGGTGGTCAACCATTTGAAGAACTCGCGAATGAAAACTGCGAGGCCTTGGAAAAAGGATTGGAGAATCTCGCGGCCCATTACGAGAACCTTTCCAAGTTTGGCTTGCCGGTCGTCGTGGCCATCAACCACTTCGCCGCCGACAGCGAAAACGAAATCGCGCTCCTTACGAAATATTGCAAGGAGAAAGGCTTCCCCTGCGCGTTCCTCGATGGCTTCCTTAAAGGCGGGGAGGGCTCGATTGAGCTAGCTAAACTCGTACTTGAAACCTTGAAGACCAAGCCATCCGCCTATCACCCAATCTACGACTTAAAATCGCCGATCAAAGAGAAAATCGAGACGATTTGCAGGGAAATCTACCATGCGGGAGTGGTGAACTTCTCCGAGAAATCCTTGCAACAAATCAAGGAGTACGAAGATCTTGGCTATGGCGATGCCTATGTGTGCATTGCCAAGACTCCGCAGTCGTTCACCGACGACCCGAAGGTTCTTGGCGCGCCTCGTGGTTTCACCATCTCGATCCGTGAAGTGAACCTTTCCGCGGGTGCCCGCTTCGTCGTTCCGCTTACCGGCTCCATCCTCACGATGCCGGGACTTCCCAAAGTGCCCGCCGCCGTCATGATGGAGGATAAGCCCATATGACCTTAATCGATTACAAACTCTACGACGAAGTGGAGATGAAGCGCCCCCATCCTTGCTTTGCGCGGAGCAAACGCTTCCAGATCGTCCGCGTTGGGGCGGATATCAAAATCATGTGCCTTGGCTGCGGCAACGTGATGATGATCGACCGCGATAAATTCAACGGGAAAATCAAGAAAGTGATCGCCCATCATGAGGCTCCGTTAACCGCCACGCCGGAAAAATAGTTTCGCCCATTTGCCTCCTTCGACCCTATAGGTAGGGTGAGGAGGCTTTTTCTATGCACCTACTTGAAGTGAAGAAACTATCCCGTAGTTACAAAACGGGAGAGCGGTCCTTTTATGCCCTTCACCCTTGCTCATTCGCTTTACCGAGTACGGGTCTTATCGCGATTACGGGAAAATCGGGTTCAGGGAAATCCACGCTGCTCAATTTGCTTGCGGGGATTGAACGACCAAGCAAAGGAAGGGTGCTCTTCCAAGGAAAGGAAGTGCGGCGTCCCTTATTAGGCCATGGGGCGGGGATGATCTTCCAACATTACAACTTAATCGATGGGGAAAGCGTGAGCGCGAACATCGCGCTTCCTTTAGCGATGACGAGGCGAAACAAGAAAAGGGTTGCCGCGGCAATGAACTATTTCCATCTGACGGAGCTATCCAAAAAGGATGTGCGCTTGCTTTCTGGCGGCGAGAAACAACGCGTGGCAATCGCGCGAGCCATGGTGAATAATCCGCCGATTCTTTTCGCCGATGAGCCAACCGGGGCCCTCGATGAAACGAATTCCATCATCGTCATGGAAGCGCTAAAGAAAATCGCCGAAAACCATCTTGTCCTTCTCGTTTCGCATAACAAAGCGTTGGTCGAACGCTTCGCCGATTCCGTGATCCAAATCGCCGATGGCCATGTGTCTGGCTCTCTTGTCGCGACTCCCATTAAGGGAAAAACGATTCGCAAGGAAACCCATTCCTCCTCTTGGCTGCCCCATTTTTGGATGCGCAACATCCGCCACAACCTCGCCAAGGATTTGATGTGCCTTCTCGCAGGAGGGGTAGGGTTCTTATCCGCGTTGGTGAGCATCGGATATCTGGACCACAACATGGTGGCGATGGAACAAGAACAATCCAAAAGCCTGAATTATCTCAACGCGCGTATCTCAAATAAGACAAGCGTGGAGATTCCGGGTTCTTCTTTGACCTTAGTGAAACAAACGACTCCAGATTTGGAGCAGGCGCAAGAACTAATCGCCCAATTTGGGGAAGCAGAGATCGTAGACGATTATTCGTTTTTCTTTCCGATGGCGATGGCGTTTGAACTGGAGGGAGAGCGAAAGGAGCCCTGTGCTTTCGAACCCATATGGGACATCACGTTAGAAGAATTCGGCCTTGGTTCGCTTTCGAAAGGGGAAACGCCTTTAGGGGAGGCTTTTGATGAATGCTTGGTGAATGAAGAGTTCATCGCAAAATATGGTGTCGATAGCCTTGGAAAAAGCATCGACGTCAGTCAACGCTCGGTCGTACAAAGCGGCGGGAAAAGCGCCGAGGTCTACGTAAATGCGTCCCTCAAGATCGTTGGCGTGGTAAAGGAATTTGGGTTCCTGAATTCGCCGCGGGTCTATTGTTCCTACCCGCGGATGGCGGAGGCGCTAGGCGCAATTGAGGTTTCTTTCGCTGCGGCGGAAACGGAGACGCTTCAGGAACTGATTCAGGATGCGCCTTTGGATTCCCCGCTCCGTGGCTATGACCGAATGGTGTTTTTCAAACAGCGGGCAGGGGTCGAGTCATTGTTCAAGACCCTACAAGAAGGAGGAATCGAAGGGTACGAGATTACCTCCGAGGCGTTCGCCTTACATCAATCTTTCGCATCCTTGTCCATGGCGTTTACCAGTTCCTTGTCTTTGTTCGTGGGCATCGCATTGCTTGGACTTGGCTTGATTCTTGGGATGGCATCCTATTCTTCGTTTGTCGCCGGAAGAAAGGAGTCGGCCATCCTAACGGTGCTAGGGGCGCGTTCGAGTGAGATCGTCTCCATCTATGTTTTCGAGGCATCGTCCCTATGCGTTTTATCCGCCTCCATCGCTTTGGCTTTAGGGCCGTTTTTGCAGCAATTCCTGAACATTTTCCTGCAGAAACGCTTTGATATCCCAAATTTGATCGCGATTCCATATGGGTCTTATCTCGGAGTTCCTGGGTTGCTTTTTATCCTGATTCTAGGGGGTGCTTTGCTCGTGGGGCTTTTGTCCTCCTTGTTACCGATATTGGTAAATCGGCGCATTCCTTTGGTGGAGGAGTTGCGCGATGAATAGGGCCATTGGAATCGCCCATCTAACGAAACGCTTTGGGGAGGCGACGATACTTGAGGACTTTTCTTTGTCTCTGCCATGCCGGGGCCTTGTCTGCGTATTGGGCCCATCGGGTTGCGGCAAGTCAACCTTATTGAACATCGTGGCGGGGATCGATACGAATTACCAAGGCTCAGTCCGCGTTTTGGGCAAAGAATGGGGAAAACTCACTCCAAGTCGGCGCGGAACGTTTCGTTTACGCAATATCGGATACGTGTTCCAAAACTTCAGCTTGTTGGAACTTGAAAGCGCCGAAGCCAACGTCTATGCGGTGGCCGACGCTTTGTATCGCCACAAAAAGCAAGACAAGCACCGGAAAGTGATGGACCTCTTAGCGTTCTTTGGATTAGAGGGAAAAGCGAAGCAGAAAGTGAATACGCTTTCGGGTGGCGAGAAGCAGCGCGTCGCATTAGCGAGAGCCCTGGTGTCCGATCCCAAAATCATCTTGGCCGACGAGCCAACTGGGGCCTTAGACCAAAAAAGAGGGCACGAGGTGTTCTCTTTGCTCCAAGCCTGTTCCAAAGATCGTCTGGTGATCATTGTCACGCATGACGAGGAACTCGCGGAAAAATATGCCGATGAAATCGTATGTCTTCGGGACGGGAAGATTGTGGAGCGAAGAACGATGTTACATGAAGAAAAAGGCCCAAGCCCCAAATCCTTCCTGCTGACTTCGACGAAAACGAACCCACGTCTTTCGTGGAACTTCCTTTTTGGGCATGCCATGCGGCTATTTCGAGCCAAAAAGTGGCGTTCCCTCATTTCCGAAGGGGCGATTTCCCTCGGTCTATCTGGTTTAGGGATCGCAACCTATATTTCCACCTCGATTTCGGCAGAGCTTAGCGATGCGTTTTCTTCTTTGGTCCCGCCAAATACCGTGGTGATGATGCCGCGTGGAGGCAGCGACTCTCCCGTCGGTGCCGTCTATGGGGCTGGGATCGACGATTGTGAATACATCGTTGAGGAATATGGGGACCTCGTTCGAGATTATGGTTCCGATTTGCATCTGGACTACGAAGGGTGGTTCGTCGACCGAAACGACTTCTCATACCAAAGCGGCGTTGAGCGGGTCCGACTTCCGGATTTTTCGATTCGAAGCATCAATGATTATCGGTGGTTGGATTTGTATCCATCCCTCGTTTGCTATCCAAGGAAGCCCGCCATCCTTTATGACGATCAGGTCGTGCTCGGTCTTCCCTACGAAAACATGTTCACGATGTGCCTTAGTTTGCACATTCTCCGAGATTACCAATCTTTGGGCGAATACATCGACACGCATCGCCTGGATTTATGTTTGAGCATCGCCAATTACGCCATCGGGTTCGATGATGAGGAGCTCTACCGGGTCGTGGCGGTGGTGGAATCGCCGGTGCCGTGTTTTTACCATTACGACCATCATTGGAATCATCGCGTCATCATCGATCAACTTCATTTCCGCTCCAGCCTCAGCGAGGACGTGCCCAACCCTCAATATGTGTTTGAGATCCCTTTCGTCAGTGTCCAAGGGGCTAAGGAAGAATTCCTATCGCTCGCTCGACGGGACCCCGCGCTGAACCATCTTGTCTACGAAAAAGAGAACGCCGGTTATTCCCCGACGATTTTTCGTGGCGCGCCCTATGATAGCGACCGCATCTACCTATATGGATGCGATAAGTCGGGAGTGAGTTTTCAAACGCTGGATGAATGCATGGATCTATGCCCTGATATCTTGGGGCGGCAGCCCGTCACCACTGGTTCCTACTTCGCTCAAACGGGCTCATTGGCAATGGGTTTTTCGAATCTCTTCTTTTTGTGCAAAGACTCATCGGTGGTTGATGAAGTGATGGACGCCTATAGCGATTTGCCGCTTGAAAGCGCGTTTTTGCCAGGGGATGAGATCGATGGCAGCAAAAGCGGTTCGTGCTTTTCGCTTGGAAACGGATTGCGCCTATCTTCTTTGGGCAAAAACGACGCCCGCGCCCCAAACGGCATTGAGGAATGTGTGCTTACCTCTGGTTTGTATGAACGGTGGGGTAGACCGAAAGAAGTGTTCGTCGTGGCGGAGATCGGTGCGGAAGAAGTTGGCTCTTCGTATGTTCGTAATCTCGCTTCCGCGCCGATGAAAGTCGTCGGAACCGTCGATCAGGACTACGACACGCTTTATGTATGCGATGACTGGACGGTGGATTTCTATTTCGCTCATCTTGGGGTCTCTTCATTTGTGTTGGAACCCTATGGCGCGGTGTTTTTCCTCGCGGAGGGAGCGGAAGCGAAACAAAGCGTCACGAAACTTGAAAAAGCGTTCCCTTCCTACGAGTTCACCAACCCCTCGGAAGACATCGCATCATCCATTGAAACGACCCTTGGATACATCGGCACGATACTCCTATGGTTTTCGTTGATTGCCCTGGCGATGTCGGCCTTGCTTTTTCTGATCGTCATGACGATTACAATCAACGAAAGCCAACGCGACATCGGGCTTTTTTGCATATTGGGCCTATCTGAAAGCGATGTGCGGAATAGCTTCATCGCCCAGTGCGTCCTCTATGGGTTTTTCGCGGGGATATCCAGCGTCTTCATGGTGCTTGCGTCTGAGCTACTGACGCAAGTCTACCTATCCCGCTCGTTTGGCTCCATGGTGCATTTGCGATTATCGTGGCAGCCTCTGCTTGTTATCGGTTTGGCTATGGTCCTGTTTACCGTTATCGACATATTGGGGATTTCTATCAATCTACATGTAAAAATCGTCGAAAAACTCATCCAAAGCCGTAGAAAAAGGCTGATTCTTCGCTAGTATTTCATCAGTCTTTGAAAGGTAAACAAACCTGAGAAAGGGGGACTTGTATGAAAGGTACGGTCAAAATGTTTGACAAGGAAAAAGGCTTCGGCTTCATTCGTGGTGAAGACGGCAAAGATTACTTTTTCCATTATTCCGCACTTGTCATGGACGACTTCAAGACCGCCGAAAAGGGCGAGGAAGTCGAATTTGAGACTGAGGAATCCACTCGCGGACCTCGCGCGGCGAAAGTCACCAAGATCGCGCAGTAGTCCGATCCATTCGAATCGCACCATCGAAGCCGGGGTTCTCCCCGGTTTTCCTTTTTCGCTTCCCTACGCGCAAGTGTGAGCGTAAAATGCTCCCGCAGGAGGTACGCCTATGTCATTAAAAGCCGGTATCGTAGGATTGCCAAACGTGGGGAAATCCACATTGTTCAACGCCATCACCAACTCTCGTGTGTTGGCCGAGAACTATCCTTTCGCCACCATCAAACCCAATACGGGCGTCGTCGTCGTACCCGATGAACGCCTGGACTATCTTTGCGAGAAGTTCCAGCCCCTTAAGAAAGTCAACGCCACCTTCGAGTTCTATGACATCGCGGGTCTTGTCAAAGGCGCCAGCAAAGGCGAAGGCCTTGGCAACCAATTCCTCGCGGCCATCCGCGAATCCGATGCCATTGTGGAAGTGGTGCGTTGCTTCGAATCCAGCGACATCATCCACGTTGAGGAAACCGTCGATCCCAAACGCGACGTCGAAATCATCGATCTCGAACTCGCCATGGCCGACCTCGACACCGTGGAAAAGCGCATTGGGCGCGTGGAACAAAAAGCGCGCCTTAGCAAAGACAAGACCGCTTTATATGAAATGGCGATCCTCACTCCGCTAAAAGAGACGCTCACGCAAGGTCTTCCCGCACGTAGCTGCAAAGAACTCAGCGAAGAGCAGATTGCCTATGCGCGGAAGAATTTCTTCTTGTTGACGCTTAAGCCGATTCTTTATGTCGCCAACGTCTCCGATGAAGACTATTCCAATCTCGATGGCTGCGCCCATTACCAAACGGTCGCCGCCTTAGCGAAGGAGCAGGGCGCGCAATGCATCCCCGTCTCCTGCCAGATCGAATACGAGCTTTCGCTTCTTGATAAGGCCGAACGCGACGAATTCCTCGCTTCGCTTGGCGCGAAGGAATCGGGCCTCGATAAACTGGTCAAGGCGTCCTACCGTCTTCTAAACCTCGCGACCTTCTTCACCGCGGGAAAAGACGAGTGCCGCGCCTGGACGTTCCCCATCGGCGCGACCGCTCCCGAATGCGCGGGCATTATCCACACCGATTTCCAAAAGGGATTCATCAAATGCGAATGCTATGACTTCGAGGATTTCCGCGCACTTGGTTCGGAACTCGCCATCAAGGAAGCGGGCAAGCTTCGCATGGAAGGAAAGGACTATCGGATGAAAGACGGTGACGTCGTCTTCTTCCGGTTCAACGTATGATGCGCATTGGCTTTGGCGAAGACATCCATCTGCTGGTGGAAGGCCGCGAATTGAAACTTGGCGGCGTCACCATTCCATCGGAGCGCGGCGCGCTTGGACATTCGGACGCCGACGCGTTATTGCACGCCATTTCCGATGCCTTGCTCGGCGCCGTGGCGGCAGGGGATATCGGTAAATTATTCCCGCCAAGCGATCCGACCATCAAAGGCATTAATTCGGTGAAAATACTGCAAAAATGCATCGAAATCGTGGATGAAGCGGGTTATCGCATCGTCAATGTCGACGCCAACGTCGTCACCGAGAAACCGCGTCTAAGACCCTATATCGATTTGATTCGGGAGCATTTGGCCAAGGCCATGGGCATCCCGATGAACTGCGTCAGCGTGAAAGCGAAGACGAACGAAGGCTGCGATGAGGTAGGCAAAGGAAACGCCATCCGCACCAACGCCGTCGTATTACTGGAGGAGAAGTGATCATGAGCAACGAAGAAACATTAAAGAGCATATTAATCGCAAGTGCGAAGGACTTTGGTTTGAACCTCAAACCCGAAGACGTCGTTTTGGAGCGCTCTAAGGATCCCTCCCATGGCGACTATGCGACCAACCTCGCTTTGCGTTTTGGTAAAAGCCTTGGAAAGAACCCCCGCGAATTCGCGAATGAACTTTGCGCCAAACTCCAAGACCCCGCGATCGACAAAGTGGAAATCGCCGGACCTGGGTTCATCAACTTCTTCCTGCACGCCAACGCGATGGCTAGCGTCCTTGAGGAAGTCTTCCGCAAAGGCGACGACTATGGACGTCACGAGCCTAACGGCGTGAAAGTCGACTTGGAGTTCTTCTCCGCCAACCCCACCGGGGATATCCACCTTGGCCATACGCGTATCGGCGCTTTTGGCGATTCGCTTGCTGAAACGCTCATTTGGGCCGGCTATGACGTGACCCGCGAATACTACGTGAACGATTGCGGCAACCAAGTCGAACACTTAGGCCATTCGATCCGCGCCCGTTATCATGAACTTTATGGCGAACCTTTGGATCTAGGCGAAGACGATTACCATGGCGTCGACCTCATCGACATCGCGAAGTCCATCCGTGACCAATTCGGCGACAAGTACCTCGTCGATAACCAAGAAAGCCATGATTTCTTCATCCGCTTTGGCATCGATGCGGAGCTCGCGAAGATCAAAAACGAGCTCGAGAACTTCCGTATCCATTTCGATAAGTTCAGCTACGAATCCGACATCCGCAAAAACGGTACGATCGAGAAGACCATCGCCGAACTGTCGGCCTATACCTATAAGCAGGATGGGGCTACCTTCCTCCGCACGACGGATTTCCTCGACGACAAAGATCGCCCAATCATCAAGAGCAACGGCGACTATACCTACTTCATGCCAGACATCGCCTACCATTACGACAAGATGCGTCGCGGCTATGATTTGCTCATCGACGTCCTTGGCGCCGACCATCACGGATACATCAACCGCATGAAATCGGCATTGGCCATGAAAGGATATTCCCCCGATCGCCTCGAGGTGGACCTCATTCAAATGGTCCGCACGTTCCGCAATGGCGAGGAAGTGAAGATGAGCAAACGCACGGGCAAAGCGATCTCCCACCACGAACTGGTTGAGGAAGTGGGCGTGGACGCGGTGCGCTATCTCTTCGTCGAACGCGCCCCTTCCACCCATTTGGACTTCGACTATGACCTCGCGCTCGAACAGTCTTCCTCGAACCCTGTTTACTATGCCCAATATGCGCATGCGCGCTGCTGCTCGCTTCTTGTTCTTGCCGAGGACATCGGCATCGACGAAACCGGTGCGCTTCTTGGCAATGATTACGAAACGGCGATCCTCAAACACATCGCCGACTTCGGCAACGCGATTGAAGGCGCAGCAAGGGAACGCGCCCCATACCGCATCAGCGCCTATATCCATAAACTCGCTGAGCTCATCCACGATTTCTACGCGCATAACCGCGTCGTCGATCGTGCCAATCTCCCCTTAACCCGCTCTCGTCTTGCCTTGGTGAAGGCCGCCAAAATAACCCTGAAGAACGCTTTGGGCATCTTGGGGGTCTCCTCTCCGGAAAAGATGTGAGATAATTACGCACGTTATAGAAAGGAAAACCACTATGAAAGAAGGATCCATGCTTGAAGCCGCACAGTCCATTTTGATGAAAAGCGGAAAAGAATTGAAGTTCGCCGAACTCTGGGCTGAAGTGAAGAAAGAACTCGAAATCACCCCCGAAGAAGAGGAACGCCGCATCGGTCGTTTCTACACCGACTTATCCATGTCTGGCGCGTTCGTCGTCTTAGGCGAGAATACCTGGGATCTCCGTTCCCGCCATACCTACGATAAAGTCCACATCGACGTCAACGATGTCTATAGCGACGTCGAAGAACGCGATGATGACGCGGTGGAAGCGGCGGAAGAAGCCGATTACAACGCCTCCGTCCGTGGCTCGATCAGCTCCGAGGACGAAGAAGGGCTTCCCGAAGAGGAAGAATCCGAACAGAAGCCGCGCGAAAACGCCGCGGAACTCCTCGGAATCAAAGACGGCGAATATTAATTCATTCGATATCATCGGAGAAACGCATCGCGAGGTGCGTTTTTTCTTTTCTATCTTTCGAAGAACCTGTATTGTTATGCGTTACCGATATGCTAGATTTCGGACCCGCAATAGAACTCATCAAATCCCACGATGTCATCACCATCTACGGACATGCTATGCCTGATGGCGATTGCTATGGGAGTCAGCTCGGCCTGCGTGAATTGATCCGAGAGAACTTTCCTGGCAAAGAGGTCTATATGGTCGGATCGGGATTACCCGAATTCTTTGATCGCCTCGCCCCAATGGATATCGTCGATGAAGAAACCATCGCGAAATCCCTTGCCATCATCGTGGATGTTTCCTGCCTTCGCCGCGTGGAAGATCCGCGTGTTTTTAAAGCGAAGGCGTTCCTTAAGTTCGACCACCATCAATTGAACCCGGAACTCGAACCGTTTGAATGGGTTTCGATCGTGGACCCCAACCGCATCGCCGCGTGCGAGATCATCGTCGATATGGCGGTGGAACACAAAATGAAGATCACCCCGCTTGCCGCTGAGGCCCTCTACCTTGGCATGTGCACCGACTCCGGACGCTTTATTTACCATGGGACCACCCCGCATACGTTGCAGCTTCGCGACATGTTGAAGCGCCGCGGCGTGCATGTGCGCAGCCTATTAAAAATCGCCTATTACGAATCGCCCGAACGCATTCGTCTGAAAAACAAAATCCGTCATATGGCGAAGATGTATGGCAATATCCGTTATTGTTTCTTGAAGAAGGAAACCTGCGAAAAGTTCGGTGTTTCCCTGCAAGATGCCCTCCATTTGGTAAATTGCCTCTCCTCAAAACGCGATGAAATCCATTCTTATGCCCTGTTCGTGGACTTTGGCAACGGAGACGTAAACGTGGAACTTCGCTCCAACAAAGGCTACCCCGTCCATGGCGTGGCGGTATCCTTCGGTGGTGGGGGCCATCGTTTCGCTTCCGGTTGTACCATCCCCTTTGGCGAAGAACACATGTATCATGTTCTCGAAGCGCTCAATAACGTTCCAAGGGAGGAAGGCTATGTTGACTAAAGAACTCGAGGCGGCGCTACAAGCCGCGAAGAAGGCGGAAGTGAAGATCCTTGAGGTCTACGCGGAGCCTTTCGACGTCGAAATCAAGGAAGACAATTCCCCCGTCACGAAGGCGGATAAGATGGCCGATGAAATCATCCGTGCCCACCTTTCGTCTTTATTCCCTGAAGATGGCTTCCTCACCGAAGAATCCACCGATACGGCCGAGCGCTTCAGCAAGAAGCGCATCTGGATCGTTGATCCCGTGGATGGCACGAAGGAATTCGTCTCCCGCAATGGCGAATTCACGACAAACATCGCCCTTTGCGAGTCCGGCCAGATCATCTTGGGCGTCATCAATGTCCCAACCCTTGGGAAGACCTATTACGCGATCAAAGGGCAGGGGGCGTTTCGCATCAACAAAGACGGCTCGACCGACCGCATCCACGTGTCCGATAAATCCGAAGGGTTAATCACGATGCGTTCCATCTCCTTCTTCAAACCCGAAGAGGAGCAATACATGGCAAAACACCATGAGCATTTCGATGGCGATCCCCGTCCGGTCGGCGCGGCCTTAAAGTTCGCCGCACTCGCCGAAGGAAGCACCGACTTCTTCGTCCGCCTTTCCAGTGGCACCAAAGAGTGGGACGTCGCCCCGGGCGATTTGCTCGTCCACGAAGCCGGCGGATTCATGTGCGAACCCGATGGCAAAGAATTCATTTATAACCGCAAAGACGTCTATAACCGCAAGGGTTATTTGATGGGCAATAAACTGCAAGATTGGATGCTTATTAAGTAAGTCCAATCATTGCGTAACCGTTTTCAATAACACTCTTTTGCGCGCAGGCGTATCATATGCGGCAAGGAGGAATTTACTATGCACGCATTTTGCGATTGGATGGACGATCAGTCTCGTCTACTCAAGATCATCTTCTGCTTGCCGATCCTCGACATCCTCTGGGGCGTTTATCGTCTCGGTGGCGCGATCGCCAACAAAGACGCTCTCCACATCGTGCTCGCTGTCCTTTGGATCATCTTCGGTGGCTGGATCGGCTGGATCCTCGACCTCGTGTTCATCCTCATCACGGGCCGCATCTGCTGGTTCAAGGAATAATCGAACCAACGCAACAAAAAACCACCGTCATTGGTGGCTTTTTTAGTTTTTCTCGGTCTTTTTCTTCAGGTATTCGGCCATGATGTCTTCGGGGATGTCTGTGGTTTGGACCGCCAAGACTCCCGGGACTTCTTCCATCAAGATGATCTCCACGCCAGCGGAGATGTCATCCTGGGCAAAGGAGCATCCTTCGCACGCTCCAACCATCGTCACATACACGATGCCTTTGCGGAACCCGATGAGGTCCACGTCGCCGCCATCACGCTGCAAAAACGGACGGATTTTATCCAAGGTCGCTTCTATTAATTTAATCGTCTCTTCGTCGCTCATGAGCGCTATTCTAGGATTGTTGCTTGCCTTTGGCAACAAAAGTGAATCGCCTTGGAATATAATGTGCCCTATGCGGAGCCAAAGAAGGAAGAAAAGCATGCCTTCGAAGGAGGGAAAATGTCTCGCGACGATCTATTTGATCGCCGAGGAAGGCTTTGACCCTTCCCCCGATGGCGTGGCCTTGGTGCTTCGGGGCGAAGAACGGGCGGAGCGTTTCCGCCATCTCCCCGTTTATGGTAGTCTTGCGTCGTCTTCGGTGCGAAAGCTCAAAACCACGATGACCGCTTTAGCCAAAAACGGCTACGTCAGTTTCTACGCGCCCCCAGGATCCCTTGGCCGTTATCTCCTGCTTACGTCGCTTGGGGAAAAAGAAGCGAAGGAAACGCTATCTCATCCCATTCGCCGTAAACCAAGCCGACCCACGGCTCCCTTGTTCAACGAAAGGAATTAACCATGAACGAAAAAGAATTGTTGCCGTTTGACCAGTGGCCCCTTCGCGTTCCAAACATCGCTAAGGTCGTTTCTGCCGCAGAAGAAATCACTTCCGCGCTTCAAAGCGCCTCTTCCGGTGAAGAAGCCTTGAAGGCCGTGAAGAAATTCTTCCGGGAATACGATAAGGTCTCGGAAAAGGTCCAAGTGATCCAAGTCCGCTATAGCTGCAACACCGAAGACAAAAAACTGAAGAAGATCGTCGATACGCTCGACGAAGGCTTGCCCCTGATTCAAAATGCGACCGTTACCTTCCAAAAAGCGGTTTTGGAATCGCCTCATCGCCCTTATCTTGAGAAGAAGCTCGGAAGCCACTTATTCACGATGTATGAATACTCTTTGAAGAGCTTCAATGAATCCATCATCGAAGAAAGCATCGAGGAAAATAAGCTAAGCACGGAATACGATACCCTCATCGCCGGATGCAAAGTCGAGTTCCGCGGCGGCACCTACAACTTGTCTCAAATGGGCAAGTTCATGCAGGACCTCGACCGCGAAACCCGTCGCGAGGCCGCGGAAGCGTACTATTCCTATTTATCCACGCGCGCGAATGAAATCGAAGCGATCTATGACAAGCTCGTTGCCGTTCGTGACCGCATGGCAAAGAAACTGGGTTTCCAAAATTATGTTGAACTCGGCTATCTGCGCATGGGGCGTTATGACTATAACCAGGAAGACGTCGCCTATTATCGGGACCAAATCGCCGAATACGTCACCCCGATCGCCGGCAAGCTCACCAAAGCTCAATTAAAGCGCATCGGCATCACCAAGCCCCACATCTACGACCTCGCCCTTTCCTTCAAAGAAGGAAATCCGCTTCCTTTCGGCACGACGGAAGAAAAGATCGAGCGCGCGAAGAAGATGTACGACCAGCTTTCTCCGGAAGCCTCTTATTACTTCCGCTTCATGGCCGACCATAAGCTTCTTGACCTTGAGACTCGCCCTGGCAAACAAGGTGGGGGATACATGACCTATTTCCCCGTTTCCAAGGTCCCGTTCATCTTCTCGAACTTCAACGGCACTTCGGGTGACGTGGATGTGCTCACCCATGAGTTTGGCCATTCCTTCCAAGGTTTCTTGGGCAAGGACATCAAGGTTCCGGATTATCGTTGCCCGACGATGGAAGGGGCGGAAATCGACTCGATGTCGATGGAGTTCTTCGCCCATCCTTACATGGATCTCTTCTTTGAGAACCCGGAACGTTATCGCTATGTCCACCTTGCGGATTCGATCAGCTTCTTGCCTTATGGCGTGACCGTGGACGAATTCCAGCACTGGGTCTACCTCCATCCCACCGCCACGCCGGAAGAAAGGGATCAGGAGTGGTGCCGCCTCGAGGAAAAATACACGCCGTATAAGAGAGCGTGCTATGAGGGCTGCGAGTATTTGCTTAAGGGTCGCCGTTGGCTCACCCAGGGACACATCTTTGGCTCGCCTTTCTATTACATCGACTACACCTTAGCCCAGGTCATGGCTTTCCAGTTCTTCAACTTGGACCGCAAGAACCACGCTTTAGCGTGGAATCGCTACTTGAAGCTCTGCAGGATGGGTGGCAAGTATCCTTTCCGCACCTTGGTCACCAAAGACCACATGAAGGATCCCTTCGCCCCAGGCGTCATCAAGTCGACCGTCACCCCATTGTTGAAGGTATTGAAGTCTTATAACATCGATTAAAAAAAGGGCCCCGCTGCCCAGAGGCCCTTATAACGGACGAGTGGTAGGAAAGTGCTCCCGTCCGTTTTCTTATATTAGGTTACCAAGAGTCATCGCCCCCTTCCTCGGATTCTATCTTCACGGCAAGGTCTTTCGTCTGCTCACAAGCCCAGCTGAGGTCTTGGAGCGTATAGTTTTTCTTCTTGCCGGGATAGAAGACGTCGTCTTGACGGTGATCGAGGACACGCAGCATCGCCCCCATTTGGATGGCGAAATAACTGCGCTCGGGGTTGGTGTGGAATGGGCAGGTCAGCACCGTGAAGCCATGGAAGGCCTCGTGAAGGAAGTGACTTAGGAAAGTCGCGCTTTCTTTCGTTAACTCATGGTCGCACGATAGCCAACGGATTACCGTGTCTTGTTTTTTGCCGAGGACTCGGGCAAGTTCGGTTGGGGTATAGCCAGTGTAATAACGGTAGACGTCAAGCATTAGGCATAGTGCCATAGATGAAGGTTCATGATTGTTCGACATATACCTAAATGTATAAAAAAATAATTCCTCTTAATTAGGATGTTGTGGGGGTTTTATCCCAAAGATTAACCTATGTGTTCCACCAAGTATTCCGGCCCCGGTTCCGCTAAAAATCAGATGGAACGGAGCCTATAAGACAGCCTAAGGCGGTTTGCGACGCAGTGATGCATATGCAACCCATATCCTATTACGACTGAACGTGTATAGAAACGAAAATCAAAAAAGCACGTGTTTTCCGTTACACGTGCTTCATTTTTTTGCCTGGCGGAGGAATAGGGATTCGAACCCTAGCGCCCTGTTACAAGCCTACGAGCTTTCCAAGCCCGCCCCTTCGACCACTTGGGTATTCCTCCACATTGATTTGCGGCAAACAAGATTATAGAGAAAGGCACTTCCTTACGCAATGAAAATATAACCTATGGTTATGCTATACTAAGCCCGCATGAAAGAAGTCGTCGTCAACAAAGCAAGCGAGGGCCAACGCATCGAGAAATTCGTGCGGAAGTACCTTTCGGAAGCCCCGCTTGGTTTCATCTATAAAGCGTTCCGCAAAAAGGACATCAAAATCAACGGGCATTGGGTGAACAAGGAAGCCCTCGTCCACGAAGGCGATGTGGTCCGCATTTACGTGACGGATCAACAACTTGCCGATTTCCAAAAGCCCCGCCCTGCGGTCAAACGCGAATTCCCTTATCGCATCGTCTATGAAGACGAGAACGTCCTCATCGTCGATAAGCCCAAAGGCTTGCTCGTTTACGGCGATGCCAAAGGGGTGCGCGAAACCTTGGGAAACGCGGTGCTCGACTATCTCTACCTAAAAGAGGAATTCGATCCCATCTCCTCGTCCTTCACCCCTTCGCCCGCCCACCGATTGGACCGCAATACATCCGGGCTAGTCGTATATGGGAAGACGGATGCCGCCTTAAAGGAACTGACGTTGCTATTCAAGGAGCGTACGCAGATCGAAAAACGTTACTTGGCTCTCGTCGTAGGCGATATCGCCGAGGATGGCGTGATCAATGCGCCTTTATGGAAAGACGCGACTTCGGGCAGAGTCTATATCCGCAGCATGGACAAAGGCGGGAAAGAAGCGGTGACCAAATACTATGTGAAACATCGCTATGGCGCCTATACCTTGGTGGAAGTGGAACTCGTCACGGGCAGAACCCATCAAATCCGCGTCCATTTCGCCTCCATCGGACACCCGCTTGTCGGCGATGAGAAATACGGTGATTTCGAATCCTGCCGCAACGTCAAGCGCCTCACCGGACTCGAGTCTCAATTTCTCCATGCCTATTCGCTGGAATTCAAGAACGTGGGAGGCCCGTTAAAGGCCTTAAACAATAAGCATATTGTTTCCCCTCTTCCACGCGAATTGGAAATAGTTAAAAATATCCTCGTCGGTGAACCGGCGAATCCCTAATGGAGGTATCCCTATGGACGTTCAAGCAAATTATCAGCGTTGGCTCAACTCTCCCCGTGTGAGCGAAGAGGACAAGAAAACCCTCCGCTTGTTAAGCCAAGATCAAATCAACGACGCCTTTTACAAGAACGCGGAATTTGGCACGGCGGGTATGCGTGGTGTTTTAGGTCCTGGTACCAACCGCATCAACGAACATACGATCGGCCGCGTCACCGTTGGCTTTGGCCTTTATCTCAAGGACCTCTATGGTCAGGATGGCCTTGCCCGTGGCGTCGCCATCTCGCATGACAACCGTTTCTTCTCCCGCGAATTCACCCTTCAAAGCGCGGACATTCTCAACAAGATGGGATTCAAGGTCTATATCTTCGATTCCCTTCGTTCCACTCCTGAGCTTTCCTTCACGGTTCGCGAAAAGAATTGCTGCGCGGGCATCATGATCACCGCCTCCCATAACCCCAAAGACAACAACGGCTACAAAATCTACGACGAGAAGGGCTGCCAATACGTGCCTCATCTTGTGGAAGACTTGTTGAAGTTCGTGAATGCCTTGCCCGATGAACTTTCCTATGAAATCCCCGTCGCGGAAAAGAAAGGAAAGCGCATCGTTTTAGGTGCCGCGTTAGATGCCAAGTACCAATCGCTCGTTAAGAAAATCCAAGTTCATCCCGAACTCGACAAGAAGGGATTCAAAGTCGTCTATTCTCCGCAACATGGCGCTTCCTATGAAAGCGCGATGGCGGTGTTCACCTCGCTTGGATACGAGATTATTCCCGTGGCCGAGCAGTGCGTCCATGATCCGAATTTCGGCGCGACCAAATCCCCCAACCCCGAACTTGAAGCCGCCTGGATCTTGCCGCTTGAATACGCCCGCAAATACGATGCCGACCTCGTTGTCATGACCGATCCTGATGGCGATCGCTGTGGCTTGGCCTACCGCGGAAAAGACGGTGACTATCATCGTTTGACGGGGAACGAATCCGGTGCGTTGCTCATCGATTACATCATCAGCGAAAAGAAAAAAATGGGGGTTTTGCCCGAAAATCCCGTCCTTTATGACACGATCGTCACTTCTTCCCTAGGTCGTAAAGTCGCTCAATCCTATGGCGTGAAGGTCGAATCCTTCCTTACCGGGTTCAAGTTCATTGGGGACCGCATCGGCTATTATGAAGACCAAGGAAACGGCCCAACCTTCATCTTTGGATACGAAGAATCCTATGGCTGTTTGGCCGCGGATTTCGTGCGCGACAAAGATGGCATCCAAGCCATTCTTCTCTATACCGAAATGACGCTTTTCCATCATCGCAATGGCCGTGACTTAGGCGAAGCGTTCGATGAGCTCCAGCAACGTTTTGGCTACCATAAAGCCATCATGAAGGACGTCTATTTCAAAGGCGTCGAGGGTAGCCAAATCATGAAGAACATGCTCGATGGGATGCGCAATGCTCCCGCGAAAGAATTCATCGGGATTCCCGTCGTTTCCATCGCGGATTACCTTACGGACATCCATACCTTCGCGGATGGCCACACCGAGGCGATCGAAAACCTGCCGCCTTCCAACGTGCTTAAATACTTCCTTCAGGATGGCTCGACGATCTGCGTCCGTCCTTCAGGCACCGAGCCTAAGGTCAAGTTCTATATCGAAGTCGTCGCCGATAAAAAAGACGGACTCGACGAGAAAGCCGAGGCCATCTATGCCTCCTTGCGGCAGAAAGCCCACATTAATTAAGGCAATTCTTTAATTCATCGATGACGCCATCTTCATCCACGGTTTTCTTCGTGGACGGGAAGAGGTCGAACATTTCCTTCGCATGGGAGTTTTTCATCGCGAAGGGATGCCCCGCGACGGAAAGCAGGGGGATGTCATTGGTCGCGTCGCCAAAGGCGTAAACGTTTTCATGGCCGACGCCGAGGGTTTCCATGACGAAGGATAACGCGGTCCCTTTATGCGCGTCTGGAATGAACAGTTCGGAATAAAGGGAAGAACCCCAAGCGCGCCAGGAAATACCTTCCACTTCGTCGACGGCTTGTTTGATTCGGCTATCATCGGCAACCTCGCTGCGGAAGAGGCAGGTGAAGACTTCTTCCCGAACGGTTTGATCCAAGGGACCGATATGAAGATTCATATTCGCGTAAGGAAAATAGTTGTTGAGATATTCATCGCGCTGGTCGACGTAGACGTTTTCAAGCGATTCCGCCATGAAAGATTGCGCGATATGGCGCGTTTTTTGATACACGGTCTGAATGGTTTTGGCATCAAAAGGGCGCTTAAGTGTTGGAAAAGAGGGGTCCAAGGGATGGAAAACATAAGCGCCGTTATAGGCGATGATCGGGGAGTTGCAGTGGAGGTCTTCGTAAATGGATGCCATCGCGCGGAAAGGACGTCCGGACGCAAGGACGATCTGGTAACCTTGCTCCGTCAGGGAGCGAAGATAGTCGCGCGTGGCGATAGAATAACGACCTTTTAGGTCTAAAAGGGTTCCGTCTAAATCAATGGCGATGATGCCCTTAATCTTCATAGATATCGAGCAAGCCTACGGCTTTTTGAACGCGCTTCAGCGTCTTGGAAGCGATGGCTTTGGCTTTGACGGCGCCTTCGCGAAGGACTTGGAGGTATTCCTTCGATTCGATGATTTCTTGATAACGCTTCTGGAAGGGTTCGAGCTCGGCGATGACCACATCGGCGACTTCGCGTTTGAAATCACCATAACGGTATCCGACGAAATGGGCTTCCGCTTCCTCGATGCTGCATTCCTTAATCGCGGCATAGATGGTAAGCAAGTTGGAGATACCGGGCTTATTCTCGCGATCGAATTTGACCTCGTTTCCTAAGTCGGTCACCGCGGACATGATCTTTTTGCGGATGGTCGCCATGTCGTCGCGGAGGAAAATGTCGCCTTTAGGATCGGATTTGGACATTTTCACGGTCGGGTTGGAAAGCGACATGATGCGCGCCCCGACTTTGTTGATCTTGTAATTGGGGAGCACCAAGGTGTTTTCGCCATAACGCTTGTTCATGCGGTTGACGAGGTCGCGCGTGATTTCGACGTGCTGCACCTGATCTTCGCCCACAGGTACGATGTCCGCGTCATAAAGGATGATGTCCGCCGCCATCAAAACGGGATAGGCGAATAAGCCAAGGCCGATCGCGGATTCTTTCATGTGCTGGGACTTTTCCTTGAACTGCGTCATGCGGGAAAGCTCGCCCATGTAGAGGTAGTTCTGAACGATGGCGTTTAGCTCGGCGTGCTCCGAGACGGAGGATTGCGTGAAGATCGTCGCTTTCTTCGGGTCTAAACCGGAAGCGAGATAGAACGCGGCGAGGTCGCGGATGTTGTTTCGTAGATACTCGGGGTCGATGGGAAGGGTCAAGGCGTGGAGATCGGCGATGAAAATGAAAACCTCTCCCGAGTCCTGAAAGTCCTTGAAGTGCTTTAACGCACCGATGTAGTTGCCAAGGGTCAGGTTACCCGTTGGCTTGATTCCCGAAAGTATACGTGCCATGGTCGTTCTCCTGGCGTAAATGATACCACGCGCCCATGAATAGGCGAACATTCTTAAAGAATGTCTTTGAATCGTGTACAATACGCCCATGATTAAGATTTTGGTGTCCCCCAGTTGTGCGAGCTGCCGTAAAGTGAAGAAGTGGTTTGAAGACAATAAAATCCCCTTCACGATGGTCAACATCTTTTCGGGCGAGCTTACTGCCGATGACATCAAAGAGGCCATCACCAAAGCGGAAAACGGTACGGACGACATCATTTCCCGCCGTTCCAAAATCTTCCAGGAGAGCAACATCGACTTCGATGAGCTCAAGGTATCGGAACTCGTGGATTTCGTCTTGGCAAATCCTTCGGTGCTCAAGCGCCCGATCATTATCGATGACCACCGTCTCCAGGTGGGCTATAACGCCGAAGAGATCCGAACCTTCATTCCTCGGGCGTTACGCATCGCCCATGAGACGTGCCTGAAGGAATGTCCGCGTTACGACACATGTGAAAACCGAGTGGGATAGCCACTCGGTTTTTTCTAGTTTAATTCCGCAAAAGGCGCGTTATTTTCCAATCGCGGCCATTGCGCGACGGGTCTTGCTGATCTTCGAGAACGTGCAGGGGATGCCACATTCTTCGAGTAGTCCACCAAGGATTTTCTTCGCGCCGTCGAGGTTGTTAAATTCGAGCTCGACTTCGTAATCGACTTTGCCCGAATAGGCATTGCGGTCGATGCTAAGCAAACCGCCTTCGTATTCGACGTCGATGCGTTCTGTGGACAAAGAGGTGAGAATGTGGAGGTCATCGACGTTGAAATCAAGCATCGTGAGGAAGCGGCGGAGGTCGCACTTAGGGAACTCGCCAAAGTCTCTTAAGGCACAGAACTCGTTCATCGTGATGGGGACGCTCTTCTCAAGCAAGCCTTGGCTTAGCGGCGTCTTCATCGTCAACTCGAACAAGCCGTTTTTCTCGCGGATTCGCAAAGCGATCCCCGCTTTGGCTAACGCGAGGTCATCGGTGTCGATGTAATGGTTGGTTTGCGTGTAGCGAGGGGATTCGGGGAAGCGTTTGACTAATTTTCTATAATCCTCGACGTTAATGAGCGCTTTTGCTTCAATTTCGATGGCGTTGGACATGTTTGTGTACCTCTTTTAAGGTATTATAAACGGGTATGCGATACCTAAGCCAACAAATCGAATTCAACGAATTCCTCCGTAATAATGCCCTTTGGCTTTCCTTAGCCCTTGCCGGCGTGATTCTCCTCATTGTCCTGATTTCCGTTTTCGTCAGTTTGCGTTTCCGCAAGAAGAAAGGCGGAACGAGTCACCGCAAAATCGAGGCCTCGGCCTATATCAATGCCTTAGGGGGTCAAGACAACATCGTCTCCCATTCCTTAACCCGTTCCCGCATCGTCTTGGAACTCAAGGATTATGAAGCGGTGGACAAAGAGAAATTAAAAGAAGCCGGCGTCGACGGCTTCATCATGATGTCCAACAAACTCACCTTGGTGATCAAAGGTGACGCGGATAAAGTGAATAAGGCTATTTTCCCTGGTGAATAACGTGCTTGGCGATGTCTTCCGTCGGGAGGCCCATCACGTTATCGAAACTGCCCACGATCTTCGCGATCAAGGGATACCCATCTTGAATCCCATAGGCCCCGGCTTTGTCCAGGGGCTTTTTCTCTTTGACGTAGGCTTCGATGAGTTCGTCGCTTAGCTCGTTGAAATACACTTCCGTGGCCACCGTGCGTGTGATTTCGCGTCCTTTTCCGATGTAGGTATACCCCGAAAGAACGATTTCCTTTTGGCCCGATTGCGCGCGGAGCATGCGCTTGGCATCTTCTTCGTCTGTGGGTTTCCCAAGGGCCACGCCATGGAGGACGACGATGGTGTCGCAGGCAAGGACTTCATCGTCTGGGTAAAGCTGCGCGATGGTATAGGCCTTGGCTTTGCTTTCCTCGGCGGGGAGATCCTTCGCGGGGATATGCAAAAGCGATTCATCGACGTTCGGGATCACGATCTCAAAGCGGTCGATAAGCTTCGATAAAAGTTCTTTTCGCCGAGGCGAACCAGATGCGAGAAGAAACACGGTTAATATCCTCGGACGGCGTTAAGCAAGAAGATCATCAACATCGGCTTTCTGCCCGTGCGACGTTCGATGTATTTGGAGACGGCGCTTCGCACCGCCGAGCGCATCTCGGCCGAACCGGTGCGATGGGAATCGAAGCACTCATGAAGCGCTTCTTCCACGCGCATTTTGGAATGGCGGACGACGTGGGCTTGTTCGGAAGAGGAGAAGCCGCGGGTATAGACAAGCGGCTCCGAGATGAGCTTGGTGCCGGAATGGTCGAGGTTGATGAGAATCGTTACCACGCCATCGGATTTGAGCACGGCACGGTCGGACATGGTCGCGCTGGAAAGGCCATCGAGGTCGTTGCCATCGATATAGACGTCTTCGGCGGGGATGTGCCCGATACGGGTGACTTTGTGGTTGAATAGCTGCAACGTGTCGCCGTTATCGCAGACGAATACCTTTTCGGGATCAAGACCTAGCTGCGTCGCGATTTCGCCATGGAGTTTAAGCATACGGTATTCGCCGTGCACCGGCATGAAGTGCTTGGGGCAGACAAGACGCTGCATCAAACGGAGTTCCTGGCGCGATGGGTGGCCGGAGGAATGTAGCGAGAAAGCGAGCGAATTCTGCTTCACGTCCGCGCCCATTTTGACGAGGTTGTTGACGAGGCGGTCCACGAGTGCGCCGTTTCCTGGAATCGGGTTGGAGGAGAAGATGACCGTATCGCCCGGGTAGATGGTCGTGTTCTTGTTGTCGCCGGAGACAATGCGCGACAAAGCGGCCATGGCTTCGCCTTGGCTACCGGTGCAGATGATGCAGATCTCGCTCATGCGGTAATTGCGGAGCATCGTCTCTTCGATGATGGCTTGGTCATCGATGTGGATGTAACCGTATTGGCGGGCGATGGAGATGACGTTTTTCATCGAACGCCCCATGATGCAGATTTTGCGGCGGTGCTTTAAGGCGACCTCGACGACCTGTTGGATACGATTGATGTTGCTGGAGAAGGTGGAGACGATGATACGGCCCGGGGCTTTCTCGAAGATTTCCTCAACGCCTGCGCGAACATTCGTTTCGGAAGGCGTGTATCCTTCGATTTCGGCGTTGGTCGAATCAGCCATGAGCAAATCGACGCCTTCCGAACCTAGCTTCGCGAGTTTATCGATTTCAAAATGAGGTCCAACCGGCGTCAAATCGATTTTGAAGTCACCGGTTTCGACGATGCGGCCTTGCTTGCTGTCGATGCAGACGCCGAAAGCATCCGGAATCGAGTGGGTGACGCGGAAGAAGGAAACGATGAAATCGTCGGCGATGGGCACGACGGTATCGGCGTCGTATTCGACGATTTTCACAGGCTCCTTGAAGCGCGAATCCTCCAACTTATGACGGATTAACGCCGCGGCAAGACGCGGGGCATAGATGACGGGGATCTGAACGGTGCGAAGAAGGAAGGGGATGCCACCGATATGGTCTTCGTGGCCATGGGTGATGAAAAGCGCCTTTAGCTTCGCGCGGTTGCTTTTTAGGTAGGAATAATCCGGGATGACATAGTCCACGCCTGGAAGCGTCGCCTCAGGGAAGCGCACGCCGGCGTCGACGAGGATAATGCTGCGTTCGGTCTCGAAGCAGTAGGTGTTTTTGCCTACTTCTCCTAGTCCGCCGAGGGCATAGATTTTAACGGGGGTATCTCTCAACATAATAAATACGGCAAATGAAACGACAAAGGGGGTCCTTCGCTTATGCTATTTCCGTCCTTTGGCATTAATATACCTAAATACGCATGAGGAAAACAAGTTTCCCCATGTAAAAAATCGATGATAGCGTTTACAGGTTAGATGGCGACCGAACCAGGGATTTCCTTGTTGGGGTTGAGCTTATCGATGTGGTCGTAAAAGAGGATACCGTTGAGGTGATCGATCTCGTGCTGGAGGACGATGGCGTCATATCCTTTGGCGTTGATGGTGACTTCTTCGTTTTTTGCCGCGTCGAATGCTTTGACGGTGATGCGGTAGTCACGGTAGACACGTCCCGGATGCTCCGCGTCCACGGAAAGGCAGCCCTCCCCGCCGGAAAGATAGCATTTCTTCACGGAAGAAACGATGATTCGCGGATTGACGAGTTGGTATTGAACCAAGGGGCGATCTTCCTCCCCAGTGGGATAGGAAATGACGATCATGCGGACGTTGCGTCCGGCCTGAGGGGCGGCCAGCCCGACGCCTTCGCGGCATTCGGGGTGTTTCTTGCGGTATTTCTCATCTTGGCTGAGCAAGAGGTAGTGGAGCATCTCATCAATGAACTCCTTGTTTTCTTTGGAGAGGGGTAGGGGAACTTCCACGCTGTGCTCGCGGATGGAAGGTTCGTTGTCTTTGACGATTCGTAGCATGCGCACATTCTAGCATTCACGCGGAAGAATCGTCTAAAATTTGCAGGTATATGAACGCGATTACCCGTCGAAAACTAACCGATCTTCGCCTTGCGATGGAAACTGACCCGCGCCAACAGGCTTTACGAAGCGCGGAAGAGGAACTGAAAAAGGACCCTAAAGCGCTCAAACTCGTCGAAAAGAAAGACGCCGCCTTGGCAAAATACATGCAACTTCGCACCGAACTTGGAGCGGAAGACGAAGCCACCATCGCGTCCCAAGAAGAACTCCATCAAGCAAAGCTTGCACTCGATCTTTTGCCCGCCTCGAAAGCTTATTCGGATGCCTTCTCCGCCTTGAACTTTCTCTATCGCGAAGTCGATGAGATTCTCTTTGGGCTATTCCGCGAAATCCCACATTGTGGAGGTCGACATGATTAAGTTAAGCGGAGGCAAATACCGTAGCCGCGTGATCTTGACGCCGGAAGAAGGCACTTTGCCCACGAAAAACAGGGTGCGCGAAGCGATGATGTCGATGATTTGCGACGTCCTCGATGGGGCAAATGTGCTCGATTGCTTTGCTGGTTCGGGCGCATTAGGAATCGAGGCGCTTAGCCGCGGGGCGAAGAAAGCGTGTTTCGTCGAAGCTTCCCCCAAAGCCGCGGAGATCATAAGAAAGAACCTTCAGACCCTCAAAGAGAACAATGGAACCGTGCTTTGCATGGACTACCAAGCCTCGTTTGCCCGGATGAAGGAACCTTTTGACTTGGTGTTCCTCGACCCGCCCTATGCGATGAAGGAATCGTATCAGATTGCGGTGAACGCCCTTTTGGAACGCGGCTTACTTTCCGACCATGCCGCGGTGATTCTCGAATACGAAGGGAGCCTGGAATTCGACGATTCCGCATTTGCTTCCCGACGTGACTATACTTATGGCAAGAGCAAAGTCATCTTGCTCCGGAGAAGTTTATGAACCTTGCGATTTACCCTGGGTCCTTCGACCCTTTCACCAACGGGCATTTGGATATCCTCCGCCGCGCGCTTTCCTTGTTTGATAAGGTGATCGTGCTCGTCGCGGTGAATTCTTCGAAGAAGAGTCGCTTTACGACGGAAGAACGCGTCGCCTCCTTGCGTGAAGCACTCGCCGATACGCCCAATGTGGAAGTGGACTCTTGGGAAGGCCTTACCGTCGATTACGCGCGTCAAAAAGGGGCGAAGCACATCATCCGTGGGCTCCGCGCCGTGACGGACTTCGAATATGAGTTCCAACTCGCTTCCGCCAACCGCTTCGCCGCCCCGGAAATCGACATGGTCTTCCTCATGGCGAGTTCCGAGCATTCCTTCGTCTCGTCTTCCGTGGTGGATGAACTGCAGAAAAACGGGGCGGACGTCTCTTCCTTGGTCCCTTCCGCGATCCTTCGCCTTTACGAAAAGAAGAGACGTTAGTAATAAGTAAGAAAAAACTCGCGAGCGTACGCGAGTTTTCTTTTGGGTTATTTGGATTACGAGAGGAATTCGGCGCGGAAGGGGTTCTTCGAATCCTTCGCTTCTTCGGCATCGGAGACGGGAACGTGGTTCCACATACGCTGAAGCAAGGTGGCGCGGTCGTAGTCGGAAGTGCCGGTGGAGAAGCCGAAGAGGACTTCGCTTAATCCAAAGCGGCCTTCGTTATAGGCGGCCTCGGTCCAGTCGACCAAGAAGATGGTCGGGGTTTCCCAGGAAGCGGATTCGGCGTTTTCCAAGGTGAGGTATTTGCTCTCGGAGACACCCGAATTCTCGCGATAGGGGGCTTCGTATAAGGCGCCGGCGGCACGGGTCCAAAGGTCGCGGTCGTCGAACTTCTTGACGTAGCGGCTGAAGGCTTTCTGGTCTTCTTCGAGATCGTAGTCCTTATCGTTGGTGGAAGCTTCGTCGGCGAAGATGGTATGCATGCGGAAGGAGCCGCCGTCATCGATGCGGAAGGCGGTGGTGTTCCATTGGCCCGAGAGAATCTCGAAGGCGGATTGCGCGTTGGTGCAGCCCGAGCAATCTTCCTCGACGAGGACCAAGTAATACTTCAGACCATAGTTGGCGATCACGCCATTGTCATCGAGCTCTTTCTTGAGGTCGTCGTAGGTGTTGTATTCTTCAAAGGAGAAGTCGTTGATGGTCGAGGTTAATTTGTCGGCATCGGTCTCATAGCCCGCCTTGCCTTCGTTTTCCAAGGAAACGCGGAAGGAGGTGAAGTAACCGGAATTCGAGCCAACGGCCATGACCGAGAACCATTTCTGGAAACGGGAGATCGAGAAGATGATGGCGAAGATGCCGCCGACGATGAGCAAAGGCTGAACCCAAGCGGTTTCCTTGATCCAGCGCCAGAATTTGGTGAATGCAGCGTTAATTGATTTGAGGATGTTCATTTGCGCGCCTCCGAAAAGACCTGTTTAAATAAACAGCGCGATAATCATATCATCGCCCATTTTGTGCCGCAATAAGCTTTTGCGCGCCCTTGCGTATTGGAAAACTTCGATGAAATGGGTACTGCCGCAAGGGAAAACACTAGTCTATAATCTAGCCGCCATGGCAAAGAAAAAGTCGTTTCGAAAGAAACTGGACGACCACCTATACGATCATCCCATCCAAAAAGGCATCCTCGTCGACGGATGGGCGTTTCTCGTATGCGCCTTCTCGGCGTTTCTATTCGCCTTTGGCTTCCGCGCCTTCCTCGCGCCGAGCAATTTGGCGGCCCTTGAGAACTCGGGTGGATTGAAGTTGATTTCCGGCGGTATCTCCGGTATCGCCCAGACCATCATCGCCTTCGTTGAATGGGTGGGTGGACATGCCATCGAGGCGAATCAAATCTACGACGTCGTTTATTCGGCTCTTTATTTCGGGATAAATATCCCAATCTTCATCATTGCCTGGCGTGGCATCGGAAAACGCTTTGCCATCTTTACCCTAATCAACGTCGGCTTGGCTTCTTTGTTCACTTCATTGCTCCGCTATGCGGATGAATCCCTCTTCTGGCAAATCTCCAAATTCATCGATTCGAACGGGGGTCTCGTAACCCGTGCCCTTTTGGCGGGTATTTGCACGGGCGTCTCCTCGGCCGTTGCGTATAAGGTCGACGCCTCGGCGGGCGGCATTGACGTGGTCGCCTACTACATCGCCTTGAAGAAATCCCGCATGGTCGGTCGTTACTCCGTCTTCATCAACACGGGCACCATCTGCCTCTTCACCATTTTCACCATCAGCGATGTTGGCTGGGGCACGGAAAAGGCGGCTCAAGTGTTCGTCGCGACCTTGTTCTCCGTCCTCTATCTCTTCGTCTGCATGTTCCTCATCGACGCGATCAATTTACGCAACAAAAAAGTCAAAGTCGAAATCGTCACCGAACGGGAAGACCTCGCACAGATCCTCATCGGCAACTTGCCTCATGGCGCGACTGTCATGAACGGACGCGGTGCCTTTACTGGGAAGGAGAAATTCATCCTTTCGATCGTGGTCTCATCCTATGAAGTGAAACACACGATTCAGGTCGTCAAAGAGGCCGATCCTAGCGCCTTCATCGACGTGTTCCCATTGCAGCAGGTTTTAGGCCGATTCTATCTACCTCCAATTAAGTAAAACTCGCAAAAACAGCATGAAAATACCGCAAAAATGCGGTTTTTTCATCGTTTCAGCAAACCATTAACGTCTGCTTTTTCGCAGCGGATTCTCTTCTGGAATAGGGAGTCTGACCCCATCAAAATATGCCTTTACCGCCGCGCGATGATCTTCTGCGAAAAGGGGTGGAATTTCGTCTTTGGAGAAGAATCTTAATTCGAGCGATTCCTCATCGATTCGTAGTTCCCCACCTGTTATTTCAAAGACGTAATATGCCCCGATCGTATGCGCTTTGTCGCCGTTGCTCCAAACCATATTGTGGTGGTGGAACATACCTAGAAAACAGGTTGGCTTTACATCGAGTCCGGTCTCTTCTTTGACCTCGCGAATCGCGGCTTGGAGATATGTTTCGTTGAGCTCGAGCAATCCGCCGACAAGGCCCCATTTATTGTTGTCGGAACGTTTCTGGAAGAGGATTTCCCCATCTTTTACAACGAGTCCGCCGGCGCAGTTGAGGATGATCTTCTCACTGCCGAGTTTTTCTCGGATCCCTTTGATGTAATTGTGAGGATACGGATGCCTCGGGAGCAGTTCTCCGACGGAAACCCCTAGAACCTCGGCGTAACGAAGAAGCGTCTCGACCGGGATGTCGTTTACGCCCGTTTCCACTTTGGCTAGCGTGGAGGGATCTTTATACCCCATCCGTTCCGCGAGTTCCTTTTGGGAAAGGCCCTTTGCCTTACGCACTTCCTTAATTCGCAAACCAATGTCCTTATGATTCATGGTTCTTCCCTCCAACATAATATTAATATTATTCGTATTAAAAATGATTAATAATCAATATAACGGTGGAAAGAAAAAACACGCGCATCGCGGCACGTGTCTAGAATTCGATGCTGGCGGAGAAACAGGGATTCGAACCCTGGCTGGACTTGCATCCACTAACGGTTTTCGAAACCGTCCCCTTCAACCGCTTGGGTATTTCTCCGGGCGAGGCAAATAATATCATCCGAACATCGGGGAAACAATCTAAAGCTTATTTTTGCCCTTATCACATTGTGATATTCTTTTCCATGATGTCGCGCATCCTATTTATTTTTGCAGAAAACTGGGGCATGGTCGCTGCGGTGGCCATCCTGCTGTTGATCGCCATTGGGGTTTTGATCTCTTTCCTTTTGTCCGAACGCAAGAACCGACTCTATAAGCGTGAGATGGACGAACAGTCCAACTCGGTCCGCATTTTCGTTTTGAACGTGGCCGAGGACCGCGTCCAATACTTCAACGTCACTTCGCTTCGCGAAATCCATACGTGTACCATGAATGAGTTCTATCAAAAGTTCCCGATCGCCGAGCAAAAGCGCGTCATCAACTGGATCAACGCCTTGAACGATCCGACGACCCAAGCCCCGGATTACTTGGAGACCGACATTCAGGAGAACCATACCCGCAGGCAGTATTTCTCCATGCTCCACGTCGAATCCGTCGACCACAAGAAGCAGATCATCCATCTTCAATCCTATTTGCTGAAATACATGACCAGCGGCCACGATGGGCTTGGCGGAGCAGGCCATGGTCTAACCACGATGAAAGAAGTCGAAGAGGCGATGAAATCCAGCGGTCTTCGCCGTGGGGTGACGCTGGCGTTCCGCTTCTCTTATAAGAAGATCGCCGATAAGGATAAGGAAATTGAGCCGCTTGCCTTCAATCAGTTCAAAAACGCGCTTTTCCCTTTCTTGCAAAACCGTCGCTTCTTGATGCAGGCATCCGGAACGGAGCTTGTCATCGTCGATACCCGCGTCGACGCGAAGGCAAAGGCGATGTATTTGGTCCGTTCTTGCATGAACGCGATCACGCGCTTCCTCACTCTCAACTCGCTTTCTGGAACCTATGACTTTCGCGTTGGCGTCGTGGAGCATCGTTACTTCGTCAAAGAGGATCCTGCCGCGATATTCGAAGCGGCAAGGCGCCTTTCCTCCGAGGCCTATGCGGACAAAGAGTTGACCCTTTGGTACGAGCGTGGCCGCAAGAGCTTCAACTTTAACGATGATAGTTCTTACCGCACCGAGGTTGAGCGCATCATCAACGAAAAGCGCATACGTTATAAGTTCCGCCCGGTCTTCTCCGTCAAAGAATCCAAAGTCATGGGCTATCTTGCAAAGGCCGAACCCGTGGATACGTATTTCGATTCCTTATCCGAATTAAAGGACTACGCCATGCGCACCGAAGACGACCGCAGCTTGTTCAACACCATCGCGAAGGAGACGACGCAGCGCTTCCTCTCCGAACGTCCTAGCGAAGACCAATGCCTCTTCTATGACGTGCGCTTAAGCGAGCGCGGATACATGCTTTTGACGTTTGCCCGACTTCCCTCGGCGCGCTCCGCCCACTTGATCCTCGTCTTTGACGAACGTGATTTGTCGCAGAACATCGACCGCATGGCCAGCGAAGGCTTGGTAGGGGATATGCGCGCCATCAAAGCCAAAGGATATGAGATCGCCTTGATGCTTAGTTCCAACCAGTTGCAGTTGCCACCGGTCGTTTATTCCGCCTTCGACTACTTCATCTGCTCCTTCGCTTCGGAAAACGCCTCGGCGGAAGGATCCTCCACTCGTCTGCGCTCGCACCTGCATTCGCTGGTCGAGAAGCTGCTCAAATACAACAAGCCCATCATCGCCTCCGATTTCGATGGCTGGCCCGCGGTGGAACTCATGGTCCGATCGGGACTTGAATACATTTCCTCGGAGTCCTTCGCGCCCTATGACGTCATGATGACCCCAATCAACCCCAAAACCATCAAACGCATCCGCGACATGAAGAATTAATGCGCGTATATTAATACCGCTAGAAAAGAGACTACTTATGGCAAACATTCAAAACAAAAACGACGCGATCACCTCGCGTGACCAAGATTTCGCCCAATGGTATACCGACGTATGCCGCAAGGCGGAGCTAATGGACTATTCGTCCGTGAAGGGCTTTATCGACTACCTTCCTTACGGCTATGCGATTTGGGAACAAATCCAAGCGCAACTTGACCGCCGCTTCAAAGCCCATGGCGCGGAGAACGTCTATCTCCCGATGATCATTCCTTCTTCCTTATTCAATAAGGAGAAAGAGCATATCGACGGCTTTGCCCCGGAAACGCTCGTCGCGACCTTAGGCGGTGGCGAAACGCTTGCCGACCCTCTGATCATCCGTCCGACTTCCGAAGTCCTTTTCTGCGACCTCTACAAACATTTGGTTTCCTCTTACCGCGATTTGCCGAAGGTCTATAACCAATGGTGCTCCGTGGTGCGTTGGGAAAAGACGACGCGTCCTTTCCTCCGCGGCTCGGAATTCCTCTGGCAGGAAGGCCATTGCCTTTTTGAGACCGAACAAGAGGCCCGCGATAACGTTTTGACGATGCTTGACGTCTATGACGAAGTCGGCCGCGACGTCTTGGCCATCCCGTTTGTGAAAGGCCGTAAGACCGAACATGAGAAATTCGCCGGTGCCGTGGCAACCTACACCATCGAGGCGTTGATGCACGATGGCAAAGCGCTTCAGGCCGGTACGACCCATTACTTTGGAACGGGCTTTGCCGATGCCTTTGGCATCCGCTTCCTTGGCCGCAACAACAAGCTCGAAGTTCCCCATCAGACCTCTTGGGGCGTTTCGACCCGTTTGATTGGCGCGGTCATCATGGTGCATGGCGACGACAATGGCTTGGTTTTGCCTCCTGCCGTGGCTCCGATCCAAGTGGTCATCGTTCCCGTCCGTCAGGATGCGGAAGGGGTTATGCCCGCTTGCCGTGAACTCGAATCCGCATTGAAGGGCCTTGGTCTCCGCGTGAAAGTCGATGATTCCGACCGCACGCCAGGCTGGAAGTTCGCCCAATGGGAAATGAAGGGCGTTCCTTTACGCGTGGAAATCGGTCCCCGTGACCTCGCGGAAGGGAAAGCGATGCTCACCAAGCGCGTCAACGGCGAGAAGACCTCGGAACTTTTATCCGAGCTACCCGGGAAATTGCCCGTGATTTTGGATGAGATCCACCAGGCGATGTATGCCAAAGCGAAGGACCAACTCGACCATAGCGTCGTCGACGTGGATAACCTCGAAGAACTTAATGCCGCGCTAAACAAAGGCGGATACGCCCGCATGGCGTTTTGCGGCGAAGCGGAGTGCGAACTCAAGATCAAAGAAGTGACCAAAGGCGGTACGGCGCGCGCGATTTATAAGGAAGAAGTTCCCGAAGGCACGCTTTGCCCCGTCTGCGGCAAAAAAGCGACGATGGTCGTCTATTTTGCGAAAGCCTATTAATAGCATTGGAATCTTTGCTTCCATTGTTGTATATTTAGTCGCCGACGGAGACATACCCAAGAGGCCGAAGGGGACGGTTTGCTAAACCGTTAGTGGTCGCAAGGCCAGCGAGGGTTCAAATCCCTCTGTCTCCGCCACCATCGAAATCTAGACACGTGCCGCGAGGCGCGTGTTTTTTCTACCTATTTTCAAAACGATAGGACAAAGTGCACATGCGCGCTCTCCAAAGTTTGCGGCATGGGAATATAATGTCCGCGTTATGGAAAACACGCTGAACGAAGGAAACATCCTGCCGCCGCGCCGAGCCTACATCGGATTCTCGGTTTTCGACATCATCCACGTCGCATCATCCATCTTTTTGATCGTCCATTGCTATAACCAACCCGTCATTGATGTCGTTCATATCGCCGAGAGCACGATCACCATTGTGTTCTCCTTGCTCCTCATTGCGTTCATCGCCGTATTGGCAAAGCGCGAGCTCAACCCCAAGATGTTCCACAGTTTCTATTCGTTTGCATGGCTTGTCGCTTCGGCGAGTTTGCTGGTGTATCCCGCCTTCTCCTTTCCGGAAGCCCTCGTCGGCGGATATGAGGAAAGCGAAGCGGTGGCCTTGACGCTTTCGGCTATCAACGCGCTGTTCGCCCTCGGCGTTTTCTTGTTTTTCGGGGCGACCCTTTTCGTCAGCCAGCAGTCCCGGAGATGGAATGCCTTCATCCATATCGGAACGGTGCTTGCCTGCGTCCTTGCGACCAGCCTTTTCGTCACGGAGTTCTTCATCAAAATGGAACCCGTTGAACGTGTATTTGAGTGTGCCGAAGACGTCGCCTTACTCGTTCCGGCAATCATCGGTATTTCGATGTTCAATAATCCCGCGTTCCGTATGGAATGAGGAATTTATTCTTGTTCTGCGGATTTTTTCAGGCTTGAAATCGCTGCGGCGATTTTTTCTTGTAACCCAAGCTTAGAGAGTTTTTGGGCCTCGAGGATCGTGGCCTCGAAGGTTTCCGATTGCGATTTGCCATGGCACTTCAAGACGAGTTTCTTCGCACCAAGAAGCGGGGCGCAGGCTTTCTTTGCGTGGTCGAATGGCTCCTTCACTTTCTTCAATCCTTTGAGCTGGAGCAAAGCACCAAGCTTGGTGAAGATATTGCGGTATAAGGCGGCCTTGAATAAATCGGAGATGAAATAAGCGCCTTCTTCTAACGACTTGAGGAAGACGTTCCCGGCAAAGCCATCACAGACAACGAGATCGACATCGCCTTTGAGGACGTGGTCGCCCTCGACGTTGCCAACGAAGTTCAGCGAAGTCTGTTTTAACGCGGCGAAGGTCTCTTTCACGAGTTCGTTGCCTTTGCCTTCTTCTTGGCCAACCGAAAGGGTGGCGATACGGGGGGATGTCGTGCCAATGAGTTTGAGGTATTCGTTGGCCATTAAGGCAAACTGAACCAAGTATTCGCTCTTGCAGTCCATGTTCGCCCCGGCGTCGCAAAGGCGGACGTAACCGCCCTTCCTCGTGGGGAGGGTGGCGATGAGGGCGGGGCGGTTAACCCCGGGCAAGCGTCCGACGCGGAGCACGGTGCCGGTAAGTAACGCACCCGTAGGTCCGGCGGAGACCATCGCGCCGATATCCTCGCGGTGGCGAAGCGCCTCAAAGCACAGGGCCATGGACGAATCCGGTTTCTGCTTAATGAACAAAGAGGGGTGGTCTTCGTTGGTGACGGCGATGGAGGAATCGATGATCTCAACACGGGAGAGGCCCATGCCTTTTGCGTTAAACGTGTCGACGATGGCTTGCTTAGGGCCGGCGAGAATCAGCTCCAACGAAGGGTCTTTCTCTAATGCACCAAGCGCGCCTTCGATCACGGCCTTTGGGGCGTTATCCCCGCCGAGAACATCCACTAAAATTTTCATCGCTATTCCTCACTTGTTTCCCTTCCATGGGAAAGAGATATTAACTATGTTAAGATTAACCCCATGAATTGGGAAGAGACGACGAAACTTTACGATGAATACGCTCCTCACGCCGAGGACAACGAATTTGAAATCCTCGCGTCGAAGTCGTGCCTTTGCCTCCGCTGCGGTTCGGTGTTTTCCGCCCGCGACGTGAAAAGCTGGTCCAAACAGGATTCAGGTTTGGCCGCCTTATGCCCCATCTGCGGCCTGCCTCATGTGGTAGGGGATGGCGCGGGATTAGAGGTCAATGACGCTCTAGCCAAAGACCTTTCCGCCGTCTATGAGCACATCCATACCCCCGAAGAACGCGTTGGCGAACTCTATGGTTTCTGCGCGAATTACCAGGATGGGAAAATCGAGGGAACGCTCGAAAACGACCGCCTCTACGTTGCCTATTTAACGGTGCTTCGCGATTTCTATCATGATCCGTATTCGACCTACTTTTTGGCGCGCGCTTATGCCACGGGTCTCAATCATCTTGAGCCGGACATCGAACGGGCGATCGAATTGCTGCGCGATCCGTCCCTTCGCTGCGATTCCCACGCTTTGTTTCGGCTTGGGAATCTCTACGATGTCCGCGATCAAAAAGGGGATCCCCGCAAGGCGTTTGAATGTTTCTCCAAAGCCGCCGCCCTTGGCTCGCTCCAGGCAAGCGCGGCCATCGCCGAATATTATTTGGATGGAAAATACGTGGCCCGTGACCCGGAATTTGGCTTTGGGGCGTTACTTTCCGTCTTTGGCGAGATGTATGCGAAATCCTTAAGCGAAGGAACGGCCGTGACCAACTTCGGAGGCACCGCTTATCTCATCGCGGATTGCCTCGCAAGGGGAAATGGCGTGAAGCAATCGAACATCCGTGCGGTCCGTTATGCCCTGATCGCCATCGCGGCCTTGGACTATCTTTCGGCGAAAGAAGAGTCCGAACCAGCCTGGAGGGAAGATTGCGAGAAGCTTCTGGATGAATTGCTTGAAAACAATCCTTCCGGATCTAACGAGATCGTCTATGACGAGGACACGTTCGTCGATTCGTTCTACGAGCAAAACGATACTTATTCCCGCAAAACCATCACGCACGTCGAATATGGCGAGGGAACGGTTCACTTAGGCATCGCCGGGGCGAAGGGACAATTGATCGTCGACACGGCGAATGGCCTCGTCGATTTGGTCGATCACAGCGAGTGGTCGTTTGCGGAGACGACGTTTGAACTCCATGAGACGTTGCGCGAATTCGACCGCATTGAATTCCCTGAGCAAGACGTCGCTACCTTCATCCGCGTCGATCCGCTCTATGGGGACCAAACCGTATTGCGACTGAATTTCCCCGCCTCTCCCCAAACGAACGAGCAGGAGGAAAAATGAAGGCGTTAACGCCGTTAAAGAAGCATCGCGTCAAGGTTTTTCTCGCGCCGGGATTAAAGGCGGCCGAGTGCACTTGCGAATTAATCATTCCTTTTTTGGTTCGCGCGATCATCGACGATGGGCTAACGGAAGGGGGATCTCGTTATGGCGACGCGGGTTTTGTCCTTGGGCTTTGCCTCGTCGTCTTTGGCCTATCGGTATTTGGTTTTGGCCTAACGATGGTCGCCCAGTATTTGGCTTCTTCCACCACGACGAGATTCGGCAAAGAGTTACGCGCGAATCTGTATGCGCATATCGGGAAGCTCTCCCCCGTCGAACTGGAACGTTATGGGAAGAATAAGGCGCTCAACCTCGTCTCCGCTTCCAGCGCTTCCCTTCAAACGGGTGTGCAGATGTTCATGCGCCTTCTTGTTCGCGCGCCTTTTCTCGTCGTTGGCTCCATCATCGCCGCATTCATCGTCAATCCCTTCGCGGGCCTAGTGGTACTGGGGGCGCTTTCGTTTTGCGCGCTAGTCATCTTCATCGTCGTGAAGACCACGCCCAAGGAATACACGGCCTTAATGAACGAACTCGACCTGATATCCAGCCAAGGGGATGACCTGATTACCGGCACGCGGGTGGTTCGTGCATTCAACAAACAAGAAGATACCGCGAACGAATTCCGCGCCGCTTCGGAAAAATACCGTAAGCAGGCGTTACGCCTTTCGCGCATTAACGCCGTCATCAACCCGCTGACGTTTGGCTTCGTGAATCTCGCGGTCGTCTTGGTGCTTTACCTTGGTTCCTTCGCGCGTCCTCAAACAGGAATATCGGTCGGCTCGATCGTCGCGTTGATCTCCTTCTTAACCCAATCTCTTAATGCGCTTATCCAATTCACCCGCCTCGTCACCTCGTTTTCAAAGGCCTATGCCGATAAGAAACGCATCGATGCTTTCTTCGCCATCAAACCAGAAATCGTGGACGGTCCTCGCGCTCAGGAAGAGGAAGTGCCCTTTGGAGCCCCGTTATACGAACTCAAAAACGTGTCCGTTGGATTCGGCGGTGAGTCCATGGCCTTAAGCGACATCAACCTTACCGTTCATCGCGGCGAGAAAATCGGTATCATCGGCGGAACGGGTTCGGGCAAATCCACCTTGTTATCGCTGCTATCCCGCTTCATCGATGCGCAATCGGGAGAAGTGCTCTTCCATGGTCACGATATTCGGGAAAGCGCCCTCTCCTCCATTCGCGACGATATCGCTTTGGTGAGCCAAAAGCCGCAACTATTCCAAGGGACGATCCGCGACAATCTGACCTTAGGACGCCATTATGAAGAAACGCGCATCGAGGAAGCGCTGCAAGACGCCTTGGCCGATGAATTCGTTCATGGCAAGGAAGGCGGGCTTGACGGAGTGGTGGAAGAAGGCGGGACGAATTTCTCCGGCGGGCAGAAACAACGCCTTCTCATCGCACGTGCTTTGCTAAGCGCTCGCCCCATCCTCATCTTGGATGACGCAACGTCGGCCTTAGACTACAAAAGTGACCTAAAAGTACGCAAAAACATCGCAAAACGGAAGGATTCCACGATTATTCTCGTTTCGCAACGCGCGACTTCCGTGAAGGATTGCGACACGATTTACGTGTTGGAGAAAGGACGCATCGTCGGGGAGGGCAAACACGAACAACTGCTTCGTGACTGCCCGATTTACCGTGAGGTTTACGATACGCAGGTGAAACAACGATGAAGACGTTCCGTATGCTTTGGCCTTATCTCCGCCGCGACAAAACCAAGCTCACTCTTGCGCTCCTATTTGCCGCGCTTTCCGTCTTCTTCAAGATGGCGGTCCCCTTCCTTACCGGCAAGGCGATCGATGCGATCCGAGGTGGTGAATTCGATATCTCGTTGCATCTGATCCTCATCGGAGGATGCCTCGTGTTTGGTATGGCCTTCCGTTACCTCTTCGATTTGCTTTTGGCTTCGCTTGCCCAATATGCCTTGAAACGGATGAGGGATGACGTATTCGATTCCTTGAACCACGTTTCGGTCTCTTATTTCGATGCTCATGCCCATGGCGACTTGCTCACGCGCTTAGTCAGCGATATCGAGACGGTCCAAAGCGGACTCATCACCGGGGCGGGTGCCTTATTCGAAGGAGCGGTCCAAGCGTTGGTCACTTTGGTGTTCATGTTCACGCTGAATTGGCTGCTTGGGCTTACCGTGGTGGCGTTAACGCCGTTGTCGGTCGTGGTCTCCAGGGCGATATCAAGCCGCAACAGCAAATACTTCAAGCAGCAAAGCAAAGACCTAGGCGCGCTTTCCGCGCTCACCTTGGAAACGCTCAATAACATCGAAACGATCCATTCCTATGGTCTGGTGGAACAAAAGCAACAGGCTTATGCCGCGCGTAACGAAAGTTATCGCGCCTCCTCGTTCAAGGCCATGTTCGCCGCGTGCTGGATCAATCCTGCGACGCGTCTAGTGAACAACACCATCTACGGGGCGGTGATCGCTTTGGGCGCCTGCATGTTGCTATTCCCGGATTCCTTCTCCTTCACCGGCATGACTTTCACCGTTGGCATGCTCTCGGCGTTCCTTACTTATTCCTATCAATACATGACCCCGTTCAATGAAATCGCTGACGCGGCCGCGGAAGTGCTTTATGCGTCTGCTTCGCTCAAGCGTGTCCATGACGTCATCAACGCGCCAAGGGACGTCGATGAGGGTGATACGCCGCTTGGCGAGGCGGTCGAATCCCTGGAAGCGCGTACCATCGACTTTAGCTATGATGGCAAACGCAACGTCATCAACGGTTTCGATTTGTCGGTATTCAAAGGACATAAAATCGCTTTGGTTGGTCCTACGGGATGCGGCAAGACTACCATCATCAGTCTACTCATGCGCTTCTATGATCCGCAACGCGGTGGCTTCTACGTCAACGACATCGACGCAAAGCAAATCCGTAAGGCCGAGTTACGGTCCCATGTCGGCATGGTCTTGCAAGATACCTGGCTCAAACATGGAACGATCGCGGAAAACGTGGCTTATGGGAAGCCAAATGCGACGCGGGAAGAAATCATTCGTGCGTGCGAAAAGGCCCATGCGGACTTCTTCATCCGCCACTTGAAGGACGGTTATGACACCGTTATTTCTTCCCAAAGCGGATTATCCAGTGGCGAAAAGCAGTTATTATGCGTCGCCCGCATCTTGCTTCTCGAACCCGAAGTCATCCTTCTTGATGAAGCGACTTCGAACATTGACTTACGCACCGAACTTCAGCTCTCTTCTGCTTTCGATGAACTTATGAAGGGCAAGACCTCATTGGTGGTGGCTCACCGCCTTTCGACCATCCGTAACGCCGACCACATCGTCGTCATGGACCATGGCGAGATCATCGAGCAAGGGAACTTCGAGCAACTGATGGCGAAAAACGGCTTCTTTGCCGAACTCTATAACGCCCAACTCGCGTAATTACCAATATGCTTCGCGGCAAAGTCCCGACGGACGGTATTTTCGGCAATATAGACCGCGGGTTTCTTTGCCTATCTTTACCTCTCCACGATATTCAAAGCCACACGATCGGAAGGTTTGGATGCGCGCTTCTTCGTCCTGAGGGAGCAAGGATAAAAAGCTGTGGTGGGGGTAACGGCCAAGGATCGCTTGGAGCAACCCTTCTTCGCCCTCGGAACCGTTTTGTTTAAGGCTCAGGCAATAAGGGATGACGACGATTTCGTCGCTTCCGACGTTTGACTGTTCAAGAAGCTCGGATTCTTCGCGGTAGCTCAACCCCTTTGGGAAATAGGGCTCCTGAAGCGTATGGAAAATGGTGGCGAAGGCCGTTACGTTACGCCCTTGCTTGCCACAATAGACAGATCCGCCCTCAAGCCACGCGGGCAAGGATTCCAAGCAACGATTGACTTCTTCGCGCGAAACTCGTCCCATTTCCGCGAGGGTACCTAGTAGGCTCGCGATGCCGCCGTAATCTGCGCTTATGGCTTTCTTCAAATACCACATACCGTCTTCATCTTAGGCGCGGGGACGCATTTGGTCACCTTCTTTCTTTCGCGCTTACGCATTTAGGGATAACCTTATGGGGCAATGAAACGTGACCCCGCCATCATCCATAAAACCATGTCCGCGATCCGCGGGAAGAACACCGGCATCGAGCGTCGTCTCCGCCAAGCGTTGACAAGCCAAGGTGTTCGTTACCGTCTTTATTCCTCCTCCGTCATTGGCCATCCAGACATTTTGTTGCAGGGATTAAAGGTCGCCATCTTCTGCGATTCGGAGTTTTGGCATGGGTATCGCTTTGAGGAGAACAAAGACCAACTGGAACGCCTGGATACGTTTTGGATTAACAAGATCCGGCGCAACATGAAGCGCGACCAAGAGGTCACCGAAGCTCTTCTCCTCCAAGGCTATACCGTCCTTCGTTATTGGGGACACGAAATCGAAAAAGAATTGCCCCGCGTGGTCGATGAAATCATGGAAACCATCGCAAAACGCCGCCAAATTGAAGAATGGAAGTCACAAATCAAAGAATATACGACTCTGGTTTACATCGAGCGCGACAACAAATACCTCATGCTTCACCGCACCAAAGAAGAAGGGGATATGAACGAAGGGAAGTGGATGGGCGTAGGGGGACATCTTGAACCTGGGGAGACACCGGTGCAAGCGCTAAAACGCGAAGTGCGCGAAGAGACGGGCCTGAGCGTCAAGAAGTTCCATTACCTTGGAATCTTGGATTTCCTGAATGACCAATATCCTCCCGAGCGCATGTATCTATATAAGGTCACCGACTTCGACGGAACCTTGATCACCTGCGACGAGGGAGACCTCGAATGGGTTGATAAAGACATCGTTCCAACCCTTCCTTGCTGGGAGGGGGACAAGGCGTTTTTGCCTCTTCTAGAACAAGACATCGCCAAACCAATTCGGATGAATTTGATTTACCGTGGGGGTAAACTCGATTGCGTCGAAGGGCCTTTCGTCCCCGAAACGAAGAAAAAGAAAAGGAAGAACAGGCGATGAGCGAAGAAAAACCAACCGTATCCATCGATCAAGCCGAGCTTTATAACCTCGCATCGGCGATGGGCTTGATGTGCCGCGCATTCGCCGATTGGGACGAAACGATTTTCGCTTCGCCCCATGACGTCCGGGTTCCGGGAATGATGGTCGCGGTGTTTTTGCTCGACCGAAAACTTGGAGGGGAATTCTTCAAAATCGCCTACATGAGCTTCCTCGATGTGCTGGTCGAACGCGGCATTCTCCTTGGCACCCCAAAGGAAACGCTTTGGCCCGCTTGGGATGAGAAATCCTTGAACCATCCGAATTTGATTCCGCTTTTTGATCTATGCATTCTTCTCGCCGCGTGGAATTTCGCGGCCAAACAAGACGAGCATCCACCCGAGATGTTCCTTGGTCCGCTCTTCACGCTTTCTGGCGTCATCGTCGAAGGGCTTGAACGCGGCTATTACCTTAGCGACGACAAGACACGCGAAATGTATCAAAAGCAACGCGAGTCCCTCGCTTCAAGCCATGGCTCCCAAGAAGAGTTCGTCGCGGCTCTTTCGAAGCAACTAAGCGCGATCAGCGATGCGCTAGAAGAACGTAAAGGACGCATCAAAAAGGCCTAACCATGGATTGGAAATTAATGAAAATCGATCAAGAAACCGACCATCGCTTCTTGAATTTCTTCACGTTCCATTACACGGTCCAAGACGAGAAAGGGACACGTGATTATCCCTATTTCGTCGCCAGCCGGCATGACCGGGAACATTTGGTCGTGAATAGCGAAAAGCCTTTGCGCCCCGATGGCGTGCTTATCGTCGCCTTGACCGAGGAAAACGAACCTTCTTTGCTCGTTATCCGCGAATTCCGCCCCGCGTTCAACGACTTCATCATCGCTCTTCCAGCGGGTTTAATGGATGAGCAAGATCCTTCCCCATTGGTTACCGCAAGCCGCGAGTGTCAGGAAGAGACGGGGATGATCCTAAGCGACGTGTCCTTGCTTTGCCCCGGTTCCCCGACCTCGGCGGGGCTATCGGATGAAGTGGTCGCGGTGGTCGAAGGGACGATCAAAGCGCAGGGCCAAAGTGCCTTGGAGACCTTTGAGGACATCTCCGCAAGCCTTGTTCCGTTATCCTCGTTACGTGATATTTTGGATGACCCAAACGTCATAGTCGCCCTCAATGTGCGCTTATTGATGCTCTTTGTGTTGGAACGATACGAAAAAGAAAGGAGCGTTCATGGATAAACGTCGTTTCTTTTGGCCTTTGCTTTTGTTTTGGCTTTACCCAATCCTCATGATCGTGATGCCGATCTTCCCTGGCTTCCGACCCGTGGCCGATTACGAATTCATGTATTGCACCGCGGATGGTATCTCCGCGACGCAGGTCTCTTTATATCGCTGCTTCTCGCTTGTGGGGGGAGTGGAAAACGCCTTCTTCTGGATGGGCATCATCGCTTCCGTTATTTTGGCCCTTTTCGCGACGGTATCTAGTTTCCTGCCGCGCTTTCGAAAGGGGCGCGCCCTTCCATTAACGATGATGGGTTTATTCGGATTCGTCTCCGCGGCGATGATCATCTGCCACGTCATGCTCGCCCACGATATCGAGGTGGCGACGCAGGAGTATCTAGCAAGCGTCGAGCGCACGATCGACCCTTATTCGGCCTTTGGGGTGGCGACGATGACGTTCTATATCGAAATGGGCGTACCGACGCTTTTGGCGCTTTGGTGGTTTGCCACGATGATGATTTCGTTCTTCGCAAAGCCAAAGAAAGAGAATTAGTCGTTTAGATTCAGCCCGGACAAGATCACGCAGAGTAGCGGCATCCCAATGAGGAACATGCCAAAGCTTGGGGCGAATCCAAAGCCAAGCCCCGCGCTTAGTCCGCCGAATGTCAGCGCAGATAAAGCCAAAAAGATCGGAAGGAGGAATTCCACGATGGGGACTTCCTCTTTTTTCATGACGTGGACAATGTAAAATCCCGCATAGCAAAGAAGCCCTGGCAAAGAACAAATGGAGATGAAAAGCACCGCAAGAGGCGCGTTATTTCCGTGCAATATCGCATAGGCGACGATTTCGACGACGAAGCTAACGAGGCTGACGAGGAAGCTCGTCGCCACTGCGCGGAAATGCTTTTCCCCTGGGTAGGGGTAGACCTCATATCCTTGGCGTTCCAAGACGAAATAACCACCGAATTCGACCGTGATGTAAAGCGGGAAGGCCAAGCTTGCGAGCAAGGTGCAGATATCCGCGTCGAAGGAAATGAAGAAGCGATTGGAGTCCAGGCCATGGGCCAAAAAGAAGATGGTCGCCAAAACGAAAAGGATGAGTTCCAGGATCAGCGCGATCACGCGAGTTGGGAATTTCTTGATCGTCGAATCGTTTCGCATCAACGCCTCCATTTGGAAACGAGTTGTTTCCTTAGATAAATATGGGGGACGCCTTCGTCAAAGTCCACCGCGCCTTCGCCAAAATCCTCAAATCCGTTGCGGCGATAGAAGTTTTGCTTATCCAGTTGGGCGTGGGCGACTAAGGCGTTGGCGCCGAGCTCTTTGGCTTTTTCGGACAAAAAAGCGAGGAGATAGGAGCCGATGCGCCGACCACGGTATTCCTTCTTCACCGCGACGCGCCCCACTTGGTATGTGGCGGGGTCGATCTTCACCAAACGCCCCGTCGCGATGGGAAGGCCATCGAGTTTTAGTACCAAGCAGATACAGTCGCTTTCATGTTCGTCGAACTCGTTTTTGAACCCTTGTTCGGCCACGAAAACCTCTTCCCGCAAGGCTCGGGCATCGTCGGAAGTTCCAAAGGTGAAGACGGGACGCACCATAATGAAATGATTATACCGCTTCGTAGAAGACTTATTCCCTTTACCTTGCCTTGGGGGCGTCTTACAATAACAACCGTGTTTTAGGAGTCGAATATATGGTTGAGACAAAAACGTGTTCCGAAGTTTTGTCGTCGCTGCAAAGCGACCAAACTCAGGGCTTATCCTTGGAGGAGGTTGCGTCACGGCAACAAAAATACGGGCTGAATAAACTCGCGGAGAAAGGCGGGGATCCCTGGTACAAGATCTTCTGGGGCAACATCAAAGACCCGATGACGGGTATTTTGGCCATCGCCGCGATCATTTCGTTGGTCTTAGCCATCATCGGCATGCATAACGGTACCGAAGGTCCCGAATCCCTCGCCGACGTATTCATCATCTTCGGCGTCGTCTTGCTCAACGCAACCATCGGTACCATCCAGGAGATGAAGGCCGAGAAAGCGCTCGAAGCCTTGAAGAACATGTCCGCTCCGACCGCGACGGTTCGCCGCGAGGGACAAATCCTTGAAATCAAAGCTGAGGAGCTCGTCCCAGGCGATATCGTCATTTTGGAAGAAGGACGCACCGTGCCCGCCGATTTGCGCTTATTAAGCGCGCACTCCTTAAAAGCGGATGAAGCCTCCCTTACGGGCGAATCGGTTCCCGCGGAGAAAAACGCGGATGTCGTCTTCTCGGAAGAAGTGGGTATCGGCGACCGCGTGAACATGGTTTATATGTCCACCCCCGTCGTCTATGGCCGTGGCGAAGGCATCGTCGTCTCCACCGGCATGAACACCGAAATCGGCAAGATCGCCAACATGCTTTCGGGCGAAGGGGAAGAACAAACCCCCTTGCAAAAGAAACTCGCCGGCTTATCCAAATTCTTAGGTATCCTCACGGTCGCGATCGTCGTCCTGATGCTCGTGGTCAAGATCATTTGGGCCCTCGTCCAAGGCAACATCGCCACGCAATGGTCGCAAGCGCTCCTTGATTCCGTCGCACTAGCCGTTGCCGCCATCCCAGAGGGCCTTACCGCCGTCGTCACCATCGTCCTTGCGATGGGTATGACGAAGATGGTCAAGGTCAATACCATCGTCCGCCGCCTCGCTTCGGTGGAGACCCTCGGCGCGGTGTCCGTCATCTGCTCGGATAAAACCGGCACCTTAACCCAAAACAAAATGACCGTCGTCCGCGCTTTCATGAACGAAACGACGTTTGAAAAGGATTCCTTCACCGCAGAGGGTGTTGGAACCCTTGCCAAAGGCCTCTCCCTTTGCTCCGACGCGAAAGTCGATGGCGGCGTCTATGGTGACCCCACCGAAGTCGCGCTCGTCGAATTCGCGAATGCCTTGGGCATGCCAAAAGGCGACTTAGAGAAAGCCACCCCGCGCGTGAACGAGCTCCCCTTCGACTCGGTCCGCAAGATGATGTCCACGATGCATCAAGACGGCGAGAAGAAGATCCTCTACACCAAAGGCGCGATGGACCAAATCCTCAAACATTGCGATCGCATCGAAATCGGTGGCAAAGTCCGCGCCATCAAAGAAGCGGACATCGCCTTGATCCAAGAAGCCGCGGCCAAGATGGCCGAAGACGCGCTCCGTGTCTTAGCCCTCTCTTATAACACCGAGGGACAGCTTGAAGAAGAACACCTCATCTTCGTCGGCTTAGTCGGCATGGTCGACCCGCCACGCGAAGCCGCCAAACCCGCCGTCGCCACCTTGAAGAAGGCCGGCATCACCACGATCATGATCACCGGCGACCACCGCGACACCGCCTTTGCGATCGCCCGCGAACTTGGCATCGCCTCTTCGAAAGAAGAAGTCATGTCGGGCGATCAAATCGACGCCTGCAGCGAAGAAGAACTCCGCGAAAAGGTCAAGACCGTCCGTGTCTTCGCCCGTGTCTCCCCCTCCAATAAAGTCAGCATCGTCAAGGCGATCAAAGCCAACGGCCTCATCGCCGCGATGACGGGTGACGGCGTTAACGACGCGCCATCCCTTAAAGCCGCGGATATCGGTATCGCCATGGGTATCACCGGCACCGACGTGGCCAAAGGCGCCGCCGACATGGTCCTTACCGACGACAACTTCGCCTCCATCGAAAAAGCCGTCGAAGAGGGCAGGGGCATCTACGCCAACATCAAGAAGACCATCCTCTTCCTTCTTTCCTCCAATATCGGCGAGGTCGTCTGCATGTTCGTCGCCGCCGCGATTGGCTTGCCTTCCCCGTTAATCGCCATCCATTTGCTCTGGGTGAACCTCATCACCGACTCGCTTCCGGCGGTTGCCTTAGGCGCGGATAAGAAGCCCGATGACATCATGTCCGATAAACCCCGCGATGCGAAGGAGAGCCTCTTCGCCCACGGCGGTTATCTCATCACCTTCGGCTATGGCATTTGGATTGGCTTAGCCACCTTGATCGCCTTCATGGTCAACGCCTGGCAAGCGGGCGCCTTCTCCCATGCCGACATCGTCACCTACTTCGAAGATAAGACCCACTTAGAGACCGCCCAAGCGATGGCGTTCTGCGTTTTGGCCTTCTCCGAACTCTTCCACATGCTTGGCATGGTCAACGTCAAGAAGAGCTTCGTCTTGGTCTTCAAGGACAAGAACCTCTTGCTTTGGATCTCGTTCCTTCTTGGCTTTGCCTTGCAGTTCTTCGTCATCTTCACCCCGGGGGTCAAGGACGTCTTCCGCCTCCATACTCCTCAGGGCGCCGACTGGGCGTGGGTGTTTGGCTTAGCCTTCTCGCCGTTATTGATCCACGAAATCGCCGTCTTGGTTCTTTGGATCAAGAAAAAGCTCCATAAGTAAATAAGGATTAGGGAGAGTTCACGGCTCTCCCTTTTTCGCTGTCCGCCCCTTGCGTGGGGGTGAGCAAAAATATATAGTATTTCTCGCGCCGGCTTAGCTCAGTTGGTAGAGCAGTCGCTTCGTAAGCGAGAGGTCGGGAGTTCGAGTCTCTTAGCCGGCACCAGAAAAACGAAATGCCAGGAGCGATCCTGGTTTTCATTTTCCCTGTTGAACTACGGAAAAGAGATACCTATAATATCGAAGCCCGTTAAGCGGGCTACGTCGAAAGCATGGGTGTTTAGCTCAGCTGGGAGAGCACCTGTTTGACGTACAGGAGGTCACAGGTTCGATCCCTGTAGCACCCACCATGCTTACAAGAATTCCGCCTAATGGCGGTTTTTCTTTGTCCGCTTTGCTCTAAGGATTAAAATGAAAAGACAATTGAGGGACCCGTTATGAAGAAATATCGCCACACCCATCGCTCTGTTATCTTGTTTTTCCTACTTACCCCGTTAACCGTGTTCATTTATCCGACCGTCGTGCTTCACCACATCGGCAAGGAAGTCAATCGCATGAACGAAGGCGTGGAAGGCTATAAGAAGTCCATGCCATACCTCGGAGCGTTCTTGCTAGGATTCATCACCTTGTTCATCGTGCCGTTAGTTTGGCTTTGCCGCGTCGCGCGCAAACTCGGAGAAAAAGGAACCGAACTCGGCATCGCTCGCCCCCATACCTCGGCCCTGTCGTTCTTCTTCCTTTGCATCTTGTTCTCTGAATTCATCATCACGTTGATCATCGGCTGGACGAAGTTCCTCCATACCGCGAATGCCGTCGAGCGCAAGCTCAATGAGAACGTGGAACTGGCCGCCACGGCGGAAGCCCAAGCGGAAATCCTTACCGAACAAGCTCCGGAAGAGGCTAAGACGGAAGAGGGAAAAGAAGAACCTGTTTCGGAGGCGACTCCGGAAACTGAACCTCAGGAAGAAAAACCGGTCGAAGAGGAGAAAAAAGAAGAGGGACCCGCGCCTTTTGAATACGTTACCGAGCCGGAGCGGACGATTTCCGATCCGAATGAACCCCGCAGCGACATCAAGGCCATCTACCGTGTCGCCCAGCGTCAGGAAACGCGTAAATGGAGGGTCCGTGTTCCCAACTCCAACCTCCCCGACAAGACGTTTGACTCGCGGGAAGAAGCGGTGGCTTACGCCAAAGGCCTTGCAGCGAGAAAGCATGCGACCGTACGCGTGAAATCCAAATAGTTTCTATAGACTTTTGAATTCCGACAGGCTAGATTATTGCCTGTTCCCGCACGATTAGTTCAGTGGTAGAACACCAGCTTCCCAAGCTGGTTATACGGGTTCGATTCCCGCATCGTGCTCCAGTTGTGCAAAAAGTGTCGATGTCATCGGCACTTTCTTTGATTTTTAAAAGATTTGTACCACGATTTTACCACGAATTTCGAGACGATTTAGTTGGCGCACGATTGAAAACGCGTATTTTCCATTGACGGTTTTTCGGTGGTGGCTGAGGTGGTGCACGATGTCGGTT